>Ga0164241_10000001_pt1:0-145000 | contig 1317355 bp, 1198 predicted proteins | sample OricomyardsoilBY_FD_108780 | JGI IMG/M metagenome (GOLD analysis project Ga0164241, IMG submission 108780) | Backyard soil microbial communities from Emeryville, California, USA - Original compost - Back yard soil (BY) | ecosystem: Environmental > Terrestrial > Soil > Unclassified...
GACAACATCCAAATGGAGATCGAGCTGATCGCTCCGATCGCCATGGAAAAAGGCCTCCGCTTCGCCATCCGCGAAGGCGGCCGAACAGTCGGTGCCGGTACCGTTTCCGAAGTGGTTCAATAGAACGGTTATGGGTCGCCGCATCAGGCGACCCAAAACTAGAGCAACTGAGAATTATGTTAAACGAAAAAATTCGCATTAAGCTGAAAGCTTACGATCACCGCGTCCTGGATCAATCGACGCAAGAGATCGTTGATACGGCAAAACGCACAGGAGCAAGGATCGCCGGGCCGATCCCGCTTCCGACTATCAAGAACAAATGGACGGTACTGCGTTCGCCGCACGTTGATAAAAAATCGCGTGAGCAGTTCGAGATCCGAACTCATAAACGCTTGATGGACATACTCGATCCAACCGCCGAAACGGTGGATGCATTGATGAAGCTGGATCTTCCGGCGGGTGTCGATGTGGAGATCAAGGCTTTTGGTAAAAGTTAGTTGACCGGGTCGGCTGTTCGCAGAGTTAGATCGAACGCTCTGTAATGCTGAAACTCTTAAACTCTAAACTTTGGGACTTTATATATGATTAGCGGAATTATTGGTAGAAAAGTTGGAATGACGCAGCTCTTTGCTGAGGACGGAACGGTAACACCGGTAACTGTCATCAAAGCCGGGCCATGCGTTGTCGTCCAAACGAAAAGCGCCGCGGGCAGCGACGGTTACAATGCCGTTCAGCTCGGTTTTGTTGAAGACAAGCCTATCAGGCTCAAAAATGTAACAAAGCCGCTTCGCGGACACTTTGAAAAGACCGGCGGCGGAGTTCCGCCAACCCGCATTCTTCGCGAATTAAGAATGCCGGCCGCTCCGGAAGCCGCTATCGGCGATCAGGTAAAGGTCGATCTTTTTGCGGACGGCGACAAGATCGAGGTTATAGGCAAATCGAAAGGACGCGGCTTTGCCGGTACGATCAAACGGCATAAATTTGCCCGCGGCCCTGAATCGCACGGTTCCATGAACGTACGGGCTCCGGGTTCGATCGGCCAATCGGCATATCCCTCGCGTGTTATCAAAGGAACGCGTTCTTCGGGACACATGGGCGATGCTCGTGTTACCGTCAAGGGACTTACCGTAGCCAAGGTCGATGCGGAGAATAATTTGCTTATGGTTCGCGGTGCTGTGCCGGGGCCGAATGGTGCTCTCATAGTTGTTAAGAAGAGCTAAGGACTAGGGACACGCGCCGATTGGCCGCACTGTTACCTGAATACTGGAGATAAGATTATGCCTACCGTAAAGGTTCGCAATTTAAAGAATAAAGAAGTCGGCGAAGTCGAACTTTCAGATGCCGTTTTTGGTGCAGACCTGAACGAAGCTCTGATCCACGCCGCCGTGATGAACTATCAGGCGAATGGCCGCCAAGGTACTTCTGCGACGAAAACCCGCGGAAACGTGTCGGGTTCCGGCAAAAAGCTTTGGAAGCAGAAAGGAACCGGCCGAGCCCGTATTGCCAGCTTGCGTTCGCCGCTATGGAAAGGCGGCGGTAACGTTCACGGGCCTCAGCCGCGCGATTGGTCATATAAAATGCCCAAGAAAATGCGCCGCGGAGCTTTGCGTTCGGCACTGTCTGAGCGGCTTCGTGAAGGCAATTTGATCATCATTGATGAATTCGGCTTTGCAAACCCGAAAACCCGCGAATTTCTCGGTGCGATCGGAACGCTTGCATTGTCGGACGACAGCAAAAAAGTTACCAAGATGCTGATCATCGATTCGCTCGATAATACGAATTTGGTCTTGTCGTCAAGGAACGTAAAGAAAACAAAGGTCACTAATAGTTTCGGCCTGAATATTTACGACATCATTTATCACGAGAAACTGCTTATTTCGAAATCGGCGGTTGCCGAGCTGAATGCTTTGTTAGACCCAAAACGTGAATCGGCCAAAACCGATGAACCGGAAGCCGCACCAGCTCCGAAGGCAAAGAAAACAGCCAAACCCAAAGCCGAGAAAGAGGCGAAAGTAAATGAGGAGGCGGCAGACAATGAGTAATATTAATGTTTGGGACGTTTTGAAGTCGCCTGTTGTGACCGAAAAAAGCGTCATCCTGAAAGAAGAATCGACCGAAGAGAACGAAGACCGTAAAGCCGGTCAGGTTTTGACCTTTCGCGTTGACCGAAAGGCCGCAAAACCTGAGATCAAACAGGCCGTAGAAGAGATCTTTAATGTAAAGGTCGCTAAGGTCAGAACCGTTCAATACGAAGGTAAAATGAAACGCCGCGGCCGTCAGGAAGGACGCCGTGCGAATTGGAAAAAGGCTTACGTTACCTTGAAAAAAGGCGAACCGATGGTCGATTACGCGGAAGCGATTTAAGAAATTAGTCAGTAGTCACAAACCGACAACTGATGTAGGAAGATTATGGGAATCAAAAGATTAAAACCGACATCGCCGGCACGACGCTATCAGACGTATCTGACACGCGACGAATTGACGCCGGGAGCAGCACCCGAAAAATCGCTGCTTGAACCGAAAAAGAAGATATCGGGACGAAACAGCGACGGCCGTATTACGGTCAGGCGACGCGGCGGAGGCCACAAACGTTTCTATCGAATTATCGATTTCAAACGAGACAAAGCCGGTATTCCGGGACGCGTTTCGCAGATCGAATACGATCCGAACCGTTCGGCTCACATCGCCTTGATCACTTATCTTGACGGTGAAAAACGGTACATTCTTGCACCGGTCGGATTGAAGTTGAATTCAATGGTGTTAAGCGGACCTGAAGCCGACATTTTGCCGGGCAACGCTCTGCCGATCAAAAATATCCCGCTTGGTACGGAAGTTCACAACATTGAGCTTCGTCCGGGAAAAGGCGGACAAATGGTTCGCTCGGCGGGCGGTTTTGCACAGATCGTTGCAAAAGAAGGCGATCACGCACAGCTTAGAATGCCTTCCGGCGAAGTTCGACGCGTACCGGTCGTATGCATGGCAACGGTTGGCCAGGTCGGCAATACCGAACACGAAAATGTTTCGCTTGGTAAGGCCGGAAGGTCTCGTTGGATGGGTAAACGTCCGAAAGTTCGCGGTGTAGCCATGAACCCGGTCGATCACCCGCACGGCGGCGGTGAAGGTAAAACTTCGGGCGGTCGTCATCCGGTAACGCCTTGGGGGCAGCCGACACGCGGTTATAAAACGCGACGCAATAAACGCACGGACAATATGATCGTGAAGGATCGCAGGAGGAAATGATGAATGACGAATGCCGGATGAGGAATAAATTTACCCATTTGCCATTCGACTTTCACAAATAATAAAGATTATGCCACGTTCATTAAAAAAAGGACCGTTCATTGATTTGAGTGTACAGAAAGCCGTTCAGCGGATACTTGACGGCGGAAAGAAACCGCCTGCGATCAAAACCTGGTCGCGGCGTTCGACGATCTCGCCGGATATGGTCGGTTTGACATTCGGTGTACATAACGGCAAACGCCACATTCCGGTATTCGTAACGGAAAATATGGTCGGACATAAATTGGGTGAATTTTCCCCGACAAGATTGTTCAAAGGCCACCCAGGAACCAAAGCGGAGAAAATGGCCAAGAGGAAATAATGGAGAATGAAGAATGATGAGTTATCAAAGACGGAAATAAGGCCGACGAAACTCACCATTCACAGATAACCATTAACCATTAAAGATATGGAAGCGATAGCAAAAACAAAATATTTGAAGGGCTCGCCGCGAAAGGCTCGTTTGGTGATCGATATGATCCGCGGACGAAATGTATCGCAGGCTCTCTCGATCCTGAAATTTACCGACAAACGTGCTGCGGATCCGATCGCGAAATGCCTTAATTCGGCAATTGCGAATGCGACATACAAAGCGGAACAGGCTAATGTCGCGATAGATCCGGACGGACTTTGGGTCAGAACATGTTTTATCGACATGGGGCCGACCAAGAACAGACGCCGTGTGCGTCCGGCTCCGCAGGGAAGAGCGTATCGCGAACAGCGGCATTATTGCCACATCACGATCGAACTTACCAGCGAAGAAAAAGTTTTGAACGAAAAAGAGCAAAAGCGTGCTGATGCCGCGGCAAAAGCCGAAGCCGGTAAAGCAAAAGCTCCGAAGAAATCGACAAAGAAAGCCGATGCTCCGAAAGCTGAAAAGAAGGCAAAGACAACAGCTCCTGCTGAGCCGGAAGAAATAAAGGCTGATATTCAGCCGACAGCCGCTGAAAGCGCTGTTGAAAATGCGGCCGCCGTCGAAGCCGATATCGTTGATGCAAAAGATGCTTCAACGCAAACACCGGCTGAAATGAACGCTGAAAAGCCTGCCGATGAGAAAATGCAGGATATCAACGAGGAGCTCGAAAAGCAGTAGGAATATTTTATGGGACAGAAAGTTCATCCGTACGGATTTAGGGTCGGTTACAACAAAGATTGGCATTCGCATTGGTTCGCAAAACAAGATTTTGCCCAATACCTTGCCGAAGATCTCGAACTAAAGCGCGACCTTAAAAAGCGTTTTAGCGGCGGCGGCGTATCGCATATCGATATTGAACGAGCCGCAACACGACTTAGGATCATTATCTACACCGCTCGTCCGGGAATCATTATCGGCCGAAAGGGAACCGAGATCGAAAAGCTCCGCGAAGATCTTTCGAAAAAGACCGGCCGCGAAGTTCAGATATCGATACAAGAGATCCGCCATCCGGAACTGAATGCTCAGCTTCAGGCGGAAAAGATCGCACAGCAGTTGGAAAAGCGTATTGCTTTTCGCCGTGCGATGAAAAAGACGATGGAAGAATCGCAGCGTTTCGGTGCACAAGGCATCAAGGTGATGATCGCCGGCCGTTTGAACGGAGCCGAGATCGCCCGAACCGAATGGTCACTGCAGGGAAGATTGCCGCTGCACACGCTGAGAGCCGATATCGACTACGGATTTGCCGAAGCTTTGACGACATTCGGCATCATCGGCGTCAAGGTTTGGATCTACCGCGGTGAAATACTCGACCCGAACGCCTCGATGGCTCGCGGAACGACGACAGATCCGATGAATGAAGTAAAGGTTGAACGCGGGGCACGCGAAAGACGTCCGCGACGCGACAGAAACGATCGATAATTAATTTTCATATTTCACCTTCAGATATTAATCGAAGAATGGAATCATAGACAGAGGTTAGAAAGTTATGTTAATGCCCAAAAAGGTCAAGCACCGCCGAGTTATGAAAGGCCGTATGCGCGGAAAAGCGACACGCGGCGAAAAGCTCAGCTTTGGTGACTTTGGCTTGAAAGCCTTGGACGCAGCATGGATCACGGATCGACAGATCGAAGCGGCACGTATCGCGATGACACGTCACGTAAAACGCGGCGGAAAGATCTGGATCAGAATTTTTCCCGATAAACCGATCACCAAGAAACCGGCTGAAACTCGTATGGGTTCGGGTAAAGGTGCTCCGGATCACTGGGTCGCCGTTGTAAAACCGGGCCGCATTATGTATGAGATCCAAGGTGTTGACGAAGCGTTGGCACGCGAAGCATTCAAGCTTGCTGCCCAGAAACTTCCGATCAAGACGAAATTCGTCACACGAACGGACCTTGAGGGAGGCATTGTTTAGAAATGAAACGCAAAGAACAGATCGACCAATTGCGCGACATGAGTCTCGCAGAATTAAATGAACAGGCCGATGCGCTCAAAGAATCACTGTTTCGGCTGAAGTTTCGCAAAACTTTGGGCGTCGGCAACACTATCGCCGACATCCGCCGTGAGAAGAAAACTTTGGCTCGTGTGTACACACTGATCTCGGCAAAAGGATCAGAAGCAAAAGAGGGACAAGCGTAAGGCTTGAAAAAGTAAAATGTCAAAAAAGAAGACAGACGAGGTCGAAGAAACGACCGAAACAACGGCTGATAACACTGCCGAAAAGATCGACGAAACGGTAGAAGCAGCCGCGGAACCGGCAAAAGCTGAAGCGGTTGAAGCCGCCGAACCGAAGGCCGAAAAAGCCGCGCCGAAGAAAGCTAAAGCAGTTAAGGCGAAGGCAGAGAAAAAACCTACGGCGAAAGCATCTGACGGCGCCGCAGTTGTCGAACTTAATAAAGGTAAGCGAATGGAAAAGATCGGCGTTGTGGCGTCGGACAAAATGACGAACACCGTCACGGTTCGCGTTGACCGGTTGGTCAAACATCCGATCTATCGTAAATACGTTCGTAAGCAAAAGAAATTTATGGCGCACGATGAACTCGGATCAAAGATCGGGGACAAGGTTCGCATCATTGAGACACGTCCGATGTCCGCACGAAAGCGTTGGCGTGTAATTGAGATCATTCAAAAGGCGGAAAGATAACTTAAAGTCTTAAGTCTTGGTTGTGGTACTAAGTAGGAAATCTGCCTAAGCCTCAGACCTCGGACATTGGACTCTGATTTGGAGTAAACAGTTATGATTCAGATGCAGACCTCTTTGACGGTCGCGGATAATTCGGGTGCAAAACGTGTTGTGATGATCGCGCCGATCGGTGGTTCGACGGCAAAGATCGCACGCCTTGGCGACAAGATCAAGGTAACGGTAAAAGAAGCGGCTCCGGACGGAACAGCAAAGAAGGGCAAGGTTTATAATGCCGTGATCGTGCGTACCCGCAAAGAGATCCGTCGTAAAGACGGAAGTTATATCCGCTTTGACGAAAATGCAGCAGTTCTTATTAAAGATGACGGCACACCGGTCGGAACACGTGTTTTCGGCCCGGTCGCACGCGAACTGCGGGAAAAGAATTTCATGAAGATCGTAAGCCTCGCACCGGAGGTTATTTAAGAAATGAAAGGCGTAAAGAAAGGAACAATCAAAAGCAAAATAACGCGCGGCGACCAGGTCGTTTTCATCGCGGGCAAAGAATATAACCGCTTTGATGGTGATGGTAAACGCCAGCCGTATCGCGGCAAGGTCATCGATGTCGATGCACGCAACGGTAAGGTCAAGGTAGAAGGGGCGATGATCGTTAAACGTCACCGCAAAGCAGTTCCGCAAATGAATGTCGAAGGCGGCATTAAGGAACAGGAAGCTTGGGTCAATGTGTCGAACGTTGCGTTGATCGATCCGGAAACCGGCAAGCCGACACGTGTGAAGATCGAAGTGCGGGACGGCCAAAAGGTTCGTGTCGCCAAGAGCGGAAAGGTCGTCACGGCGGCAAATTCATTCAAAATGAAAGCCGAAACGAAAAAGACCGAAGAAACAGAAGAAGCAGAATAGTTTGAGGTTTGGTAATGCCTGACGGCAGGTCCCAAACACGAGCAGGGAGAAGCTCAAACAATGGCAAGACTTAAAGATAAATATAAAAAAGAGATCGCGCCGGCGATCGCCAAGGAATTTGAAATAAAAAATCCGATGGCGATACCGCGTATCGAAAAGATCGTGATCAATATGGGCCTCGGCGAAGCAAGCAGCAACGCTAAAGTGCTCGATGTTGCGACGGAAGAATTGAAATCGATAACCGGACAAAAGCCGGTCATCACAAAAGCGAAAAAATCGATCGCGGCATTCAAACTTCGTCAGGGAATGAACATCGGTACAATGGTCACGCTTCGCGGCGACCGTATGTACGAATTTCTTGATCGTTTGATCTCGGTCGCTTTGCCTCGAGTCCGCGATTTTCGCGGTATATCCGGCAAATCCTTTGACGGCCGCGGTAATTATACGCTCGGCATTCGCGAACAATTGATCTTTCCTGAGATCGATTTTAATAAGGTCGATAAAACTCGCGGTATGAACATCTCGATCATAACAACGGCAAAAACAGACGAAGAAGCTCGTTCGCTTCTAAAATCGATGGGGATGCCCTTTAGGCAGTAAACTTAAAAGAATATGGCAAAGATCAGTAAAGTAGTAAAGAACAACAAGCGAAAGGCGAAAGTGAAGCTTTGGGCAGACCGTAGAACAGCCGCGAAAAAGACCATCAATGATCCGAAATCGAGCATTGAAGAGGTCGATGCAGCGGTGGCGCGTTTGCAGAAAATGCCGCGTGACGCAAGCCCGATCCGGGTTCGCAACCGCTGTTCGCAGACCGGACGCTCACGAGGATATCTCAGGAAATTTGGTGTATCGCGCATCGCTTTACGCGAACTTGCATTAGAAGGCCAGATACCCGGAGTTGTTAAATCGAGTTGGTAAAGAATAATGATCAGTAATTTCAGATTCCAGATTTAAGATAATTTGAAATTTGAGATCCGGAATTTGAAATTTTAGACGGAGTAAATAGTAATGACAGATCCAATAGCCGATATGCTTACACGAATTCGCAATGCGATCGCAGCGAATCATCCGCGTGTAGATATTCCCGGTTCGAAATTGAAGCTCGAAGTGGCTCGAATCCTGAAGGAAGAAGGTTATATAAACAGCTTTTCGACCAAAGGCGAAGGCGTAAAATATATGATCCGCGTGTTCTTGCGTTATGATACGAAAGGCGCGCCGTCGATCACACATTTGGCTCGTGTTTCTCGACCAGGCCGCCGCGTTTACGTCGGCGCCGGAGAAATACCAAAGGTTTTGGGCGGATACGGCATCAATATCTTATCGACCTCAAAAGGTCTGATGAGCGGCAAGAACGCTAAAAACGAGAACATCGGCGGCGAAGTGCTCGCAGAGGTTTATTAAAGTTCGCGTGCGGAACGTCGCAGTATTTTGCTGACGAACACGCACTGCAAGGAATAGAAGAATATGTCACGAGTAGGAAAAAAACCGATCACGATCCCTTCCGGAGTCACCGTAAATATTACGGATGCGGGACTCGAGGTGAAGGGGCCGAAAGGATCTCTTTCGACACCCGTACCGAACGGTGTGAAATTCACACAGGAAGACGGCACGTTGACGGCCGAACGAGTTGATGACAGCTATGCCGCTTTTCACGGCTTAGCAAGAGCCCTCGCGAACAACGCCGTAGTCGGCGTTACCGAAGGCTTCAAAAAGGAAATGGATGTCGTCGGTGTCGGTTACAAAGCCGATGTTCAGGGCAACAAGATCGTTTTCGCCCTGGGATATTCACACCCGATCGAATATGTTCTACCAGCCGGTATCGAGGCAAAAGCCGAACGTGTGAACACGAAAACGTCTATAACACAATATCAGTTGACGATAACCTTGACCGGTATCGACAAACAATTGCTCGGCCAGGTCGCAGCGGAATTGAACCGTTTGCGAAAACCCGATGCTTATAAAGGCAAAGGCGTACGTTATGCTGACAAGCATTACAAGCTCAAGCCGGGCAAAACCGGTAAATAAGGCCGGTAGGATTAATTAACGAATAGCGAGATTCATTATGGGACAGAAAAGTAGGGCAGATGTTCGCCGCGGCGTTCACAGCCGTATCCGAAAGAAAGTTTCCGGTTCAGCCGAACGTCCAAGACTTGCGGTATTCCGCAGCTTGAACCACATATACGCACAGGTCGTTGACGATATCAACGGAAAGACACTGGCATCGGCTTCGACGACCGAAAAAGCTTTCAGCGGCAAAACAGGCGGCAATATTGCAGCAGCCGAAGCTGTCGGCAAAACCATTGCCGAACGGGCACAGGCGGCCGGTATTTCTAATGTTGTCTTTGACCGCGGAGGATATTTATATCACGGGCGTGTGAAAGCATTGCTCGATGCGACTCGTGCGGCGGGCCTGAATAAGAACGAAGCGGAAGCGAAAGCACCGAAGGCAGATAATAAAGATGAATAATAATCAGAGAATTTCTCCGAACGGTTTATTGCTGAAAGACCAACTCGTCTCGATCAACCGAGTCACAAAGGTCGTAAAAGGCGGTAAGAATATGTCGTTCGCCGCTCTAGTAGTTGTCGGCGATGAAGCCGGACACGTAGGTTTTGGAACGGGTAAAGCAAAAGAAGTGCCGAACGCGATCAAAAAAGCGGTCGAAGCCGCAAAGAATAATTTGATCCGCGTTCCGCTTATTGACGGAACACTTCCGCATGAACTGATCGGCGAATACGGCGCGGGACGCGTTCTGCTGAAACCGGCCGCGGAAGGAACCGGCGTTATTGCCGGCGGAGCAGTTCGTTTGGTGCTTCAGATACTTGGCGTGCATAATGTACGTACAAAGATCCTCGGTTCAAACAATAATCACAACGTTATCCGTGCCACTTTTGATGGCCTGATGCGTATGAAAGATCCGATCGAAGTAGCTCGTTTACGCGGCAAATCAGTCGAAGAATTGGTATAAAACTATCAGCGGCTCAGGCCGCCGATGCGATAAAAGATCATGGCAAAGAAAACTGAACAAGAAAAAAGCGGAACGATAACAATTCAATATTATCGTAGTTCGATCGGTTATTCGAAAAAACAGAAAACGATCGTAAGGTCTTTGGGTATCACGAAGCTCAACCAAACCGTTTCGCGCGAAGATACACCGGCAATGCGCGGCATAGTCGCGAAAATTCCGCATTTGCTGCGGATCGTTGACTAGTATTTAATTGGTTCGAACCGTTAAGCTTTTATGAAATGCGACACGGCGGACAGAGGAAAGGACAATGGCATTATCATTAAATAATCTTAAGCCGGCAAAAGGCTCGACACATAAGAAAAAACGCGTTGGACGCGGCCCCGGTTCGGGCTTGGGTAAAACTTCCGGCCGCGGACACAAAGGCCAAAAATCGCGTTCGGGTTACAGCAGCCGTCCGGGTTTTGAAGGCGGACAGATGCCCTTGCAGCGTCGTTTGCCTAAACGCGGCTTTACCAACATTTTCAAAAAAGAATGGATCGAGGTCAGCTTGGCGAAGATCGAAGCCAGCTTTAACGCCGGTGACGAAGTTACACCGGAATTGCTTCACGAACGCGGCCTTATCAAAAAGGCAAAGCATGACCTTGTGATCCTGGGAACCGGCGATCTGACCAAAGGCTACAAGATTTCGGCTCATCGTTTCACGAAAACGGCGAAAGCCAAGATAGAAGCAGCCGGCGGAACGGCAACGGTCATCGAAAAGGCCGCCGCCGCAGAAGCCTAATTTATTTTAGTTTTTGATATTTTTCAGATCGTTTGCTTTACCTTCCGCCGGAGCATTTAATTTCGGCGTTCGAGTGATTTTATGGAGAAGTTCTTAACCGCAATCCAGAATATGTTCAAGGTCCCGGAGCTCCGGCTGCGTATATTTTTTACGCTTGGGCTTTTGGCGGTCTATCGTTTAGGCGCGCACGTAACGGCTCCCGGCATTAATAAAGTTCGTCTCGAACAAGTTTGGGGAGAGGTCGCCGGAACTCTACTCGGTATCCTGGATCTGTTTTCAGGCGGAAATTTTCGTACGATCTCTGTGTTCGCTTTGGGTGTAACCCCGTATATTACCGCATCGATTATTATGCAGTTAATGCCGGTGCTTTCTCCGGCGGTCAAGAAGATCCAAGAGGAAGGCGAGGTCGGCCGACAACGCTTGAATCAATGGACGCGTTATATGACCGTAGGCCTTTGCGCGATCCAAACATTCTTTGTCGCAACATGGCTTCACAAGAACGGGATCATTCCTGATACTTGGTGGGCAACGGCGATGATCGTCGTTACGCTTACAACAGGAACGATCTTTGTGATGTGGCTCGGCGAACAGATAACCGAACGCGGTGTCGGCAACGGTATTTCCTTGCTGATCTTTGCCGGTATCATCATCGGCCTTCCGCGTGCCGTCATACAGGTTACAGATCGTGTTCGTGCGGGTGACGCAATGCAGACGCTGGGCGTTCTGTTTTTGATCGCCGTTCTTGTCGGGTTGATCGCGTTTATCGTATATGTGGAATCTGCGCGGCGAAATATTCCGATCACTTATGCCAGCCGCCGTGTCGGCAGCCAGCAGTTCCAAGGCCAAGAAACCAGTCTTCCGTTGAAGATAAACATGGGCGGAGTTATTCCGGTTATCTTCGCATCTTCGGTTTTGGCGATGCCGCAAACTTTGTTTGCCGCTTTTCCGGCCGATCCGGCGAACCCGAATTCGACGTGGTCGAAGATCTACGCTTTCTTTCAACAGTTTCATGGCGGCGATCCTTATTATGAACTCGTGTTCATATCGCTGATCGTCCTGTTCACGTTCTTTTACATTACGATCATTTTTAATACGGATGAGGTTAGCGACAACCTCCGCAAACATGGCGGATTTATTGCCGGAATTCGTCCTGGCGCACCAACGGCCGAGTATCTCAATGGCATCTTAACGCGGCTGACAACGGTCGGAGCAATTTACTTGGCTCTTGTCGCATTCATCCCGCAGATAATGTTGAGCGGTTTCCGTGTGGCTCGCCTGCCGTTCATAGGCGAAAGACTCGATGCGTTCCTTTCGTCAACGCCGGGGCTTTCGTGGATACCGACAGGTATGGGTTATCAGTTCTTCTTTGGCGGAACTTCGCTGCTGATCATAGTAGGCGTGGCGATGGACACCGTCGCACAGATCGAAGCGCAGCTTGTGATGAAGAATTACGAAGGTTTTCTCGGTGCCGGATCGAATTTACGCGGCCGCCGAAATAATTAGTTTTTTTAGATCCGGCCACAGATCGACGTAGAGTTCGGCAAAGCTGAAATGCGTTGGTTCTGTGGCCTTAAAGTTTCATGAGCAAGATCATAATTTTAATCGGAGCTCCGGGAGCCGGAAAGGGAACTCAAGCAAAGCTTCTTTCAGAACGAAAAGGCATACCGCATATTTCCACCGGTGATATGTTCCGCGAAATGAAAACGTTGGAAACTCCGCTTGCGAAAGAAGTTCAGGAAATCATGGCTTCCGGAAAGCTTATCTCGGACGGGATGACATTTGAGATTGTCAAAGAGCGTACGTCGCGTGAAGATTGTTCGCAAGGCTACATTTTGGATGGTTATCCGAGAACAGCGGTTCAGGCAGATCAGCTTGAACAACTTGCGAAAGAACAAGGACATCAGATCGTTGCGGTTGCGGTCGATGTGCCGAAAGAAGAGTTGATGAAACGGCTCACCGGAAGACGAAACTGTCCGGTTTGCGGTGAGATATATAATATTTATTCGAAACCGCCAATAAAAGAAGGTTTTTGTGATATTCATCCGGAAGCTCCGCTTGATCACCGCAAAGACGATAATGAGGAAAGCGTTGCGACACGGCTGGATACTTACGAACAGAATACAAAGCCGCTTATCGATTTTTATGCGGCTTCGGGTCGTTTGAAAACGGTCAACGGCATCGGCGACCTCGAAGATATTTATAAAGAATTGGAAAGATCGGTCTGAAGTGATCCGATATTTCAGAACAATTGCAAAAGTTTTATTTGATCACGAAATGATAATTGCGAAATCCGAAAAAGACTTGGAAAAGATGAGAGCCGTCGGCGAATTGATAGCCGAAGTTCGCGAATCTTTGCGCGGAATGGTCAAACCGGGAATTTCGACAATGGACCTGAACCGAGCTGCCGAGAAAATGATGCGCGATGCCGGGTCAATACCGACATTCATTGGCTATCACGGATTTCCATATGCTATATGCGCGTCGGTAAATGACGAGATCGTTCATGGATTTTCAAAGGAAACGCCGCTTGTCGAAGGCGATATAGTTTCGTTGGACATGGCGGCTACATATCAAGGTTTTGTCGGCGATACCGCAATGACGCTGCCTGTCGGCAAGATCACGGAAGAACTCGAACAGCTCATACGTGTTACGGATGAATGTCTCGCTTTAGGAATTGAAGAATCTCGTGTCGGAAACCGCGTCGGCGATATCGGCTGGGCAGTTCAGTCTCATGCGGAAAAGTACGGTTACGGACTCGTTCGCGATTATACCGGTCACGGCATCGGACGAGCGATGCACGAAGCTCCGCAGATACCGAATTACGGCCGTCAGGGTACGCGCGAAAAGATTCGTGCGGGATATTGTTTTGCGATAGAGCCTATGCTTAATCTCGGAACAGGCGAAACACGGACGCTCGATGACAAATGGACTGTGGTTACGCTGGATGGAAAAGCCTCCGCACACGCCGAGCATACTATCGCAATTACCGCGGATGGGCCGGAAATTCTGACGCTGTCAAAAGCTCAGAAAGCGGAGCGGCTGAAAGTAAAATCGCAAACACCCGCGAGCTAACTTGATAACTGGACAAAATTACGCTAACATTAGCGGTTTGTCCAACTATTCAGCTAGTTGGAAGATCAGTTATGGCTAAAGAAGAAGCGATCGAGGTGACGGCGACGGTGCTCGAAACCCTGCCGAACGCTCTGTTCAAAGTGTCGGTTGACGGCAATGAACACGAGGTTTTGGCACATATTTCGGGAAAGATGAGAAAAAATTTCATCAGGATCCTGCCCGGCGATAAAGTTCTAGTAGAGCTTTCGCCCTACGATCTGACACGCGGCCGCATAACTTATCGATATAAATAAGAGGCTGGAAATATTATGAAAGTACGTCCGTCAGTAAAAAAAATGTGCGATAAGTGCAAGGTGATCCACCGCAAGGGCATTGTCCGTGTGATCTGTGAGAATCCGAAGCATAAGCAGCGGCAAGGATAGTTTGTGAATATCGAATGAATTGAAAGATCATTTCATTCATATTCTGTTGGAAATATTTTTTTGGAGAAATTATGGCTCGTGTAGCAGGTGTCGATCTTCCGCCGAATAAAAGGGCTCAGATCGGTTTAACATACATTTACGGCGTTGGGAAAGCTCGTGCGACCGCTATCTTGAACGAAGCGGACATAAGCATTCACTCAAAGATCAAAGATCTGGGTGAAGACGAACTGACAAAGATCCGCGCGATCCTTGACCAGCAAGGCAATATCGAAGGCGATCTCCGCAAGCGGATCCAGATGGATATCAAGCGTTTGATGGACATCGGCTGTTATCGCGGATTGCGTCATCGCCGAAGCTTGCCGGTTCGCGGACAGCGCACACAAACGAACGCACGCACCCGAAAAGGTCCGCGTAAAGCAGCGGTCGCCAAGAAGAAGGCACCGGGCAAGAAATAGTTTGAGGTTGTCGGTGTTCGGTGCGGCCGTCAGTTCGCTGACAGCCTTACCGTAGCCGGCCGCCGGATACTGAATACTGAATTATGGCAAAAGCAGCTAAGAAGAAAACTTTTAAGAAGAAAGAGAAACGAAATATTCCGCTTGGGATAGTTCATATCTCTGCTTCGTTCAACAATACGCTGATCTCGATCACGGACACGAGCGGCAATCTTATCGCACAATCCTCATCGGGTGCCCGCGGTTTTCGCGGTTCGCGTAAAGGAACGCCTTTTGCGGCCCAGCAGGCGGCAGGCGAAGCGGCAAGAAAGGCGATGGAAGCGGGAATGCGTGAGGTCGAAGTTCGGGTAAAAGGCCCGGGCGGCGGCCGCGAATCGGCTATCAGGGCGATAAGCCAAGCAGGTATACGCGTTGCCGCGATCCGCGACACGACGCCGATCCCGCATAACGGATGCCGTCCGCCGAAACGCCGGCGCGTTTGAGGTTGGATCACAGATCTTGGATTAGAAATTTTATTTATCGAAAGGAAGAAGGGCGAATTGCCTGTAAACTTTTCCGTCAAATTTACGGAGGCAGGAACTTTTAATGGCTAGATATAGAGATGCGGTGTGCAGATTATGCCGTCGCGAAGGTGGTAAATTATTTTTGAAGGGCGACCGTTGTTTCAAGCCCTCATGCGCGATCGAAAAACGCGGAACTAATCCGCCGGGACAGCATGGCGCTGCCCGCAGAAAAATGCTCGGCGGTTATGGCCAGCAGCTTCGCGAAAAGCAGAAAGTAAAGCGTATTTACTTTATTCTCGAAAAACAATTTCGCAATTATTTCGAAAAGGCACTTAGACAAAAAGGCGTGACCGGTGAAAACCTTCTCGTTATGCTTGAACGCCGTCTTGATAATGTGGTGTATCGTTCAGGGTTTTCGACATCGCGACGCCAGGCTCGTCAGCTTGTCAACCATGGACATATTCTTATAAATGACCGCAAGGTCGATATCCCTTCGTTCGAGGTTCGCGTTGGCGATGTCGTCAGCGTCAAGGAAAAAACGACGAAGAATGCACATGTGGACGGAGCTTGGCAGACAGCCGCCGGCCGCGGACGTCCGTCATGGATATCACCGGGCGAAAAAGATCTTAGTGTTTCGGTCGCAAGTCTTCCGACAAGGCAGGATATCGACTCGAACATTAACGAGCAGTTGATCGTCGAGCTTTACAGTAAATAGTTGATAGAGCCGGCCGCATTCGCGGTTCGGCCTTTCCGCTTTTTTGCGGAGGCCGGATACGAATGCAGAGCCGTTCGCAGGACTTTTAAAATAACGATATGACACAAAGCAATAATTGGACAGACTTTCAGATGCCGGGCCGTCTAAATGTTGAGACCGAAACACTTACTGAACGCTACGGTAAATTTTATGCTCAGCCTTTCGAACGCGGTTTCGGCACAACGATCGGTAATTCGATCCGCCGAGCACTTCTCTCATCGATCGAGGGAGCTGCTGTTACCGCTGTAAAGATCGAAGGTGTTGAACACGAATTCTCATCGATCAAAGGAGTGGTCGAAGACGCAACGGATGTCATCCTTAACGTCAAACAGATCCCGTTCCTGCTTCACGGCAGCGGTCCGAAAACGCTGACCATAAGCAAAAAAGGAGCCGGCGAACTGACAAGTGCGGATATTGAAACCGATGCCGATGTCGAAGTTTTGGACCAAGACATTCACATCGCAACGATCAACGGATCGGGGTCGGTCAATATAGAAATGCGCCTCAAACGCGGCCGCGGATATGTTTCCGCCGAACTGAATAACGACGAAGATCTTTCGGTCGGATATATTCCTATCGATTCGGTTCATACACCGATAAAGAAAGTAAATTATACGGTTGATAAAACCCGTCAGGGTTCGAATACCGAATTCGATAAATTGACTATCGAGGTTTGGACTGATGGTTCGGTCAAACCGGAAGATTCGATCGGTCTAGCGGCAAAACTTGTGAAAGATCATATGTCGATCTTTATCAACTTTGAAGAAGAAGAAGAAGAGTATAAATACGAAGACATTGCTCGTCCGCCGCTTATGCGAAACGATCTGCTTGATAAGCCGGTCGATGAACTAGAGCTCTCGGTTCGTTCATATAATTGCCTAAAAAATGCCGATATCCGTTCGATCCGCGATCTTATCAAGCGCAGCGAAAAAGATATGCTCGGCACAAAGAATTTCGGCAAAAAATCACTGACCGAGATCAAGGATATGCTTCACGGCATGGGACTCGATTTTGGAATGGATTTTGACGAACAGGGAAATCCGATCCCGGGATCTGGCGGAAAAGATCTGGACTAAGACAGTCTATTAGTTATGAGTCTTAAGTCTTGAGCAGGAAACTCGTTCATACTAAAGATTTCAAGTTTTGGAAATTAAGACTTTAAAGAAATGAGACATTTAAAAGCACATAGAAAATTGGGTAGAACGACGGAGCATCGCATGTCGATGCTTCGAAATATGGCGACGTCGCTGATCAACTCTGAAAAGGAACACATTGTAACAACGGTTCCGAAAGCAAAAGAACTTCGCCCTTTTATTGAAAAGGCGATCACGCTTGCACGAAAAGCCGAAAATCTTTCAGGCGATAACGCAAAGGTTCAAGAAGTTCATCTTCGCCGTCAAGCCGCACGATTTTTCCATGCGGGAAACAGCACTTTCAAAGCCGAACAAAGCCGTTTTCGCGGAAACAAAGGCGAAGAGAAAGACGGTGGACCGGAAAGAACGGCCGGTGTCGCCGCAGTTCAACGTTTGTTCGGAGAGCTTGGTTCACGATATAAAGATCGTAACGGCGGATATACGCGCATCATTCGGCTCGGACGCCGTTCCGGAGACAACGCCGAAATGGCAGTTATCGAATTGGTCGATAATCCACAGGAATTAGCCGCAAAGGGATAATTACGGAGTTGATCGAAAATGAGTGATACAACGGGCAAGGGAACAGGCCAGACAAAAGGCGAAAGCGGAACAAGTTCATTTGATCTGAACGAATTGCGCGAATTGGCCGATCTTGTCAACGAGCACGGTTTCACGGATTTTGAATTTGAGAACGAAAATATTCGTGTGCGTTTGAGCAAAGCAGTAACAGTTGCAGCTCCTGCTCAACAGTATGCCGCTGCACCGATGGCGGCACAAGCTCCGCCGGTTGCCGCAAATCCTGTTGAAGCCGCCGAAACATCTGACGACGGCCTGCACAAGATCGTGTCGCCCATTGTTGGAACCTTTTACCGTTCACCCGGCCCTGACAAAGATGCCTATGTAAGCGAAGGCAGTTCCGTTTCGGCTGAGACCGTCGTTTGTATTGTCGAAGCTATGAAGCTGATGAACGAGATCCAGGCCGAAACTTCCGGTGAGATCGTAAAAGTATATGTGGAAAACGGCCAGCCGGTCGAATACGGCCAGCCTTTGTTCGGCATAAAAAAATAGGAATTAGAAAGTCGTGAATTTCCGATCGTAGATTTGACGAAAATTTTTACGATCTGCGATCCGCGATTTTTCTATTTACGAATGAAAGAAATACGCAAAATTCTGATCGCTAACCGCGGCGAGATCGCCTGCCGCATCATTTGGACATGCAAGGAAATGGGCATCAAAACCGTCGCCGTGCATTCCGAAGTCGATAAGGATGCTCTGCACGTTCGATATGCCGACGAAGCGATCTGCATCGGGCCGGCCGCATCGGCAGAAAGCTATCTCAACATTCCGTCCATCATAAGCGCCGCCGAGATCACAAATGTAGATGCGATACATCCGGGTTACGGCTTTCTTGCCGAATCCGAAGTGTTCGCGAAGATCTGCGAAGACTGCAACATAACATTTATAGGCCCAAAACCGCATGTCATTAAGATGATGGGCGATAAGGTCGAAGCCCGCAGAACAATGACTGCGGCCGGTGTCCCCATTTTACCCGGAAGCCCGGAGCCGATCGAATCTCCGGAAGAAGCATTAAAGCTTGCCAAAGAGATCGGTTTGCCGGTCATTATAAAAGCTGCGGCCGGCGGCGGCGGACGCGGAATGCGAATTGTTCGCACCGAAGCCGAACTCGCCAGCCAGCTTGAATTGGCACAGACCGAAGCACTCGCGGCTTTCAAGAACGGTTCCGTTTATATTGAAAGATATATCGAAAGGCCGCGACACATCGAGATCCAAGTCCTTGCGGATGAACACGGAAACGTGGTTCACCTCGGCGAACGCGAATGTTCGATCCAACGCCGTCATCAGAAACTTTTGGAAGAAGCTCCATCGCCGGTGATCACGCCGGAACAGCGTGCCGAAATGGGAGCAGTTGCGGTCAATGCCTGCAAAGAGATCGGTTATACAAGCGCCGGAACATTTGAATTTTTGCTGGACGAAGACGGAAGTTTTTATTTCATGGAAATGAATACCCGAATTCAGGTCGAACATCCGGTGACCGAAATGGTGACACTGGCTGATATAGTCCGTAATCAGGTTATGATCGCGACCGGCAAAAACATGGATTTTCGCCAAGAAGAAGTTCAGATCGTCGGACACTCTATCGAATGCCGTATAAATGCCGAAGACCCTGTGAAATTTACGCCGAGTCCCGGAAAGATCACTGCATTTAATATTCCCGGCGGACCCGGTGTTCGTGTCGATACGGCCGTTTATCCGGGTTATGTCGTTCCGCCGAATTACGATTCGATGATCGCGAAACTGATAGTTCACGCACGCACACGCGAACTCGCCATCAGCCGCATGGAACGAGCTTTGGATATGATGGTCGTCGAGGGAATTAAAACAACTATCCCGCTTCACAAAAAGATCATGGCTGACGAGAAATTTCGTAAAGGCGATTTTTCAACCAAGTTCATGGAAGATTTTCAGCTTAGCTGAGACATTGAAAATACACGGTTCATCGTGTAACATCTAGGCTTGGATCGGACTGAAAAGACCGGTTTGAGAATTTAAATTTTTGCGGTTGCCGCCGATGTTTGGCGGAGCTTACTGCGAGCAAGGAGAGGCTATTTTTAGTAATTGAGATATGGCAACATTAAAAGAAACAAAAGAACAGATAGTAGGCGATTATAAAACGCACGCTTCTGACACAGGTTCGTCACAGGTGCAGGTAGCACTTTTGACCCAACGGATCAACGAATTAACGGAACACTTCAAGACCCACAAGAAAGACAATCATTCGCGTCGAGGTTTGCTGAAAATGGTCTCGCGTCGAAGAAAGCTTTTGGATTATCTTAAACGAAAAGATATTAATGAATATCACGAGATAATCAAGAAATTAGGATTGAGAAGGTAAGAAAGTTATTACTACCTTGACTACTTCGAGTCACACAATGACGTTCTCACGAAGAATTTGTTGGCGGCTGCTGAACGTGACAGCGATTTTGGCCACACACAAAAGAGAACGAACGAAATAAATTTAGTTTCAAAGACGGCAGGGCTTCACGACACAGCTTCTGCCGTTTTTGTTTTAGGAAAATCGATGACAAATAAAAAATATTTGAAAGAATCGATCAAGCTTGGCGGTCGGGAATTGATCGTAGAGACCGGAAAGGTTGCGAAACAAGCTGATGGTTCAGTAATTATCAGATACGGCGACACGATGTTGCTGGTCACCGCGGTCAGTATGAGAACCGCGAAAGCGGGATTGGATTTCTTTCCATTAACGGTCGAATACCGCGAAAATACATATTCGGCGGGACGCATTCCCGGAAACTATTTCCGCCGCGAAGGCCGCCCGAGCGAAAAAGAGATTTTGACATGCCGATTGATCGATCGGCCGGTGCGTCCGCTTTTTGCGGACGGCTACCGTTTTGAAACGCAGATCGTCGCTTCGGTTATTTCTTCTGACGGCGAGAACGATCCGGATGTGGTTGCGATAACGGGTGCTTCATGCGCTCTTTACCTTTCAGACATTCCATTTACCACACCGATCGCAGGTGTCCGCATCGGTTTGATCGATGGTAAATATATCGTTAACCCGACATATGACGAACGCCGAGAGTCGGATCTGAATCTGGTCGTTGCCGGTACCGAAGAAGCGATCGTAATGGTCGAAGCCGAAGCCAACGAAGTGCCGGAAAATATCATGCTCGAAGCATTGATGCTGGCGCATAAAGAAGTAAAACGTTTGTGCTTGTGGCAGGTCGAACTCGGTAAGGCTCTCGCAATCGAAAAACGTGAATTCACCGCTGCTTCGCTTGATGAAAAACTGATCGGCGAGATCGAAAAGAATTTTGGCGATAAACTTCGCGAAGCCCTTAACACAACCGGTAAAGACAAACTTTCCAGCTACGCCGCGCTCGATGCATTGAAATCAGAAGTTGTGGAAAGCTATCCGGAAGAAGATGCCGATACGCGTTCAATGGCCGGAAAGGTCTTCGGACATTTGAAGGAAAAGATCTTTCGCGAAGATATGCTCGGCAACCGCCGTCGTCCGGATGGACGCAAGTTCTCGGAAATCCGCCGGATCGACTGCGAGGTCGGCTGGCTACCGCGCGTTCATGGTTCGGCGTTGTTCACACGCGGCGAAACACAGGCAATGGTTTCGACAACGCTTGGAACAAAGATCGACGAACAATATATGGACGACCTCGAGAACGGCGAAGTAAAACGCCGTTTCATGCTCCATTACAATTTCCCGCCATATTCGGTCGGTGAAGCCGGACGTTTTGGCGGAACATCGCGCCGCGAAACGGGTCACGGAAATCTGGCACGCCGTGCCATCGAATCCGTTCTGCCTGACGAAGCAGATTTTCCTTACACGATACGTATCGTTTCCGATATTACGGAATCGAACGGTTCGTCATCGATGGCGTCGGTTTGCGGCGGCATTCTGAGTCTGATGGACGCCGGTGTGCCGATCAAAGCATCTGTTGCGGGTGTCGCAATGGGACTCGTAATGGAAGGAAACCGCTACGCGATACTGTCAGACATTGCCGGAGCCGAAGATCATTACGGCGATATGGATTTCAAAGTAACCGGAACGGCCGACGGAATTACGGCTCTTCAGATGGATATCAAGGTTGCAGGAATAAATGCTATGATCCTGCAGGAAGCTCTGGAGCAGGCAAGAAAAGGCAGGCTTTACATCCTTGAAATAATGGACAAGGCGATACAGCAGCCGCGTGAAGAGATCTCGCCGTTCGCACCGCGTATCATTACGCTCCAGATAAATCCGGACAAGATCCGCGACGTTATCGGGCCGGGAGGAAAGATCATTCGTTCGATCACCGAGGAAACCGGAGCCAAGATCGATATTTCGGATGACGGAACGGTTCTGATCGCAACCGCTGACGGCGAAGCCGCTCAGCAGGCAGTCGCACGTATCAAGTCGTTGACCGCAGAAGCAGAAATCGGCGAAACCTATATGGGAACCGTTTCGCGTATCGTCGATTTCGGTGCTTTTGTCGAGATCCTTCCGGGATTAGACGGGCTTTTGCATATTTCTGAAATTTCCGACCGACGCGTAAAAGACGTTCGCGACGAACTCAAGGAAGGCCAGCAGATCCTCGTCAAATGCATCGGCAAAGAAGGCAACAAGGTAAAGCTTTCCCGCAAAGCGATCATTGCCGAAGAAAAAGCCAACTCCGCCGGAGGCGATTCGGAATAATCCGGATCGCTCCGCATCGAAACATAGATCATTGCGGTATCGGTTTGATCGCTGATACCGCAAGATCATAAAGAAAGGAGGGAAAATGGAAGAGAACGAAACTGGGATTAAGAGCAGAATGCAGAAAACAGCCGTTCGATGGGCGATATATGCGGCGGCTTTGGTCATCGCTTTTCTGGTCGGGTTTGTGCCAATGTGGATGCAGGCTCGCACCAGTGCAGCCGAAACAGCAAAGACCCAGACAGAGCTCCGCAAAGCCGAAGCCGCAAATCTATTAACCTCCGCGATCGTCGAATCGCGCGTCGGCGAATATGAATCGGCACGGCAAAAAACAAGCGACTTTTTCACACGCCTCCAGGCCGAGATAGACAAAGCCGACGAAGGTTATCTGACGGCCGAGCAACGGACACAGGTCTCGCCGATATTCCAGAGCCGCGATACTTTGATCACATTGCTTGCCCAACGCGATCAAGCATCGGCTGATCGGTTGACGGATATTTACGCAGTTTATCAACGGGCCATCGGCATAAAACCTGTGACACCCGCACCTGCTGTAGCAAATACTGCCGCTACGAATTCGAATGGCTGATATGAATAGTTGATAGCATCAATAATTCGAACACGCCGCAGACTAGAAAACTCGATGATATTCTAGGAGAAAAGGCAGTAGTTATAGGCGATCTTGTTCTTACGGAGGTGCTGCAGGGCTGCAGCGATCCAAAACTGGTTAAAGAAACCGCTAAGTTGTTGGGTCTCGCAGATTTTATTGTTGTTGGCGATTATGAGGTTGCTTTGCAAGCCTCGCGAAACTACATAGCCCTGCGGACCAAAGGAATTACCATAAGAAAGACCGTCGATACAATGATCGCCACACGCTGTATCATTAGCGGCTTTGAACTTTTACACAACGACCGGGATTTTCTTCCGTTCGAAAAACATCTCGGTTTAAAATGCGTGATCTAATTTATGTCAGCACCAAATATTGAAACAATAGTTTCGTTATCGAAACGCAGAGGATTTGTTTATCCGGCTTCGGATATTTACGGCGGTTTGGGAAGTTCGTGGGATTACGGCCCGCTCGGCGTCGAGCTCGCCAACAATATAAAGAAAAGCTGGTGGAGCTGGCTTGTTTACGAACGCGACGATGTCGAAGGCATCGATTCTTCGATCATTCAGAACCGTCTGGTGTGGAAATATTCGGGCCACGAAGAAACGTTCAGCGATCCGCTGGTCGATTGCCGCGACTGCAATGCACGGCTGCGTCTTGATAAATTGGATGTCGATCCGGCAGACGGAAAAGCGGTCTGTTCTAATTGCGGTTCGAAAAATTTGACCGACCCGAAAGATTTTAATCTGATGTTCCGCACAACTGTCGGAGCCGCTTCGGCCGAGGACGATCCGACGGCTCTGGCATATTTGCGGCCGGAAACCGCGCAGGGAATTTTTATAAATTTTGCCAACGTGCTGAACACATCGCGGCGAAAACTGCCGTTCGGCATCGCGCAGATCGGCAAGGCGTTTCGCAATGAAGTCACGCCGGGCAATTTTATTTTCCGCACACGCGAATTCGAGCAGATGGAAATGGAATATTTCTGCCGGCCCGAAGACGCTTCGCGAATACATCAGGAATGGCTCGATGGTTTTCAAGCGTGGATCGCAACACTCGGCATCTCCGCCAATAACCTGAAGATGTACGAACAATCAAAGGAAGAGCTGGCTCATTATTCGGAACGAACGGTGGATATTCTTTATCGGTATTTTCCGGAACGCGAGAGCGAAGACAAGCAATGGGACGAGCTGATGGGAATCGCGAACCGGACGGATTTTGACCTGCGCGTTCATTCAAAAAAACCCGAAGACGTCGAAGGTAAACGCATTAACCCGGATTCGACCGAAGATCTCTCGTTCTTCGATCCGCAGACGAACGAACGTTTTTATCCATATATCATCGAACCTTCGATCGGTGTCAACCGCACGCTGCTCGCCGTAATGATGGATGCCTACACCGAACGCACGAACGACAAAGGCGAAACTCGCGTCGTTTTGCAGCTAAAACCCGAACTGGCACCGATAAAGGTCGCCGTTCTTCCGCTTGCGAAAAACAAGCCTGAGATCGTCGAAACAGCGCGTAAGATAAAACGCGATCTCCAGCCCACAATGCGAGCCGTTTATGACGACACAGGCGGCATCGGAAAACTCTATGCGCGACAGGACGAGATTGGCACTCCGTTCTGCGTCACCGTCGATCATGAATCGCTCGAAGACAACGCCGTCACCGTCCGCAATCGCGACACATGGGAACAGGAAAGGGTCAGTGCTGATGGTTTGAAAGAATATATCGCAGATCGGTTGAAGTAGCATGAATAAACCTGTCGAAATGGTATCGAATTTTAGTGAATATGTCTGCGATAAAAGCAGATCACGGATGTGATCGAGCGTGTCGGCGGCGTTAAACTATTTGACGTTGATCCCGGTGCGGCGACGAGACAAAATCGGCGGAACCGATGCAGTATTTGTAGCCCATGGTGCAAGTTGCGTTTGTTGATCCATACAAGGTGGCATAACGGTGCGATATTTATTCCGCCGTCTTCATTATTTCCCACATCTCTCGCGCTGGTTACTGACACGCATGACTGGAACGCAGGCGGCCCGCCTGCAAGGCCGGCTCCTCCGGCCTAAATATTTAATCACAACAAATTGAAAAGTTTTTAGAAACGAAACAACGATATGTAAGCGTGGATTGAATTTAGCATCGTCTATAAGCACAATGGTTATTGAAATGAGTTCCTATCAAACAGTACAATTGTTGGCAAAGATCATTCAAGAAGCGCACGGCCGTGCGATGCTTGTTGGCGGATGCGTGCGTGATGAACTGATGGACATAGAGCCGAAAGACTGGGATGTCGAGGTTTACGGCATCGAACCGGAGCGGCTCAAAGAAATTTTTAGATCGTTTATCGGCGAGCGGGAGCCGTCCGGCGACGATATTGACAAGGAAATTCCACATTTCGCATGCCGCACTCCGCATTTAAAGGTTGTCGGTGAGGCGTTTGCGGTCTATAAACTCGGGAATGATCTGGATGTGTCGATACCGCGGCGTGAGCGGAAATCGGGCAAAGGACATCGCGGTTTCGTTGTCGAAGGCGACCCTGATATGTCGTTCGAAGAGGCGTGTTCGCGACGCGATTTTACGGTCAACGCGATCCTGAAAGATCCGTTGACGGGCGAGATCATCGATCCGTTCGGCGGCCGGGAAGACATAGAGCGGAAAATTCTCCGCCACGTTTCGGCGGAAACTTTTGCCGAAGACAGCCTGCGTGTGCTGCGTGCGGCTCAGTTCGCCGCGCGGCTAAAATTTGACATCGCGCCTGAAACGGCCGAACTCTGCAAAGCGATAGACGTCACAGACCTGCCCAAAGAACGCATCTGGGGCGAACTTGAAAAGCTGCTTTTGCTTTCGGATGAACCCTCGATCGGATTGAAATGGCTTTACGAACTGCGGGTCTGTTCGCAGATATTTCCGGAGCTGCAGTCACTGGTCGGCGTGCCGCAGGAACCGGCGTGGCACCCCGAAGGCGACGTCGATGTCCATACAATGATGGTCGCGGACGAGGCGCGAATGTTGATCGACGATCTGCCCTACGAACGCAAGGTCACGGTGATGCTCGGCGCTCTATGCCACGACCTCGGCAAACCGCCGACGACCGAATTCATTGACGGCCGAACGCGTTCGCGCGGCCATGACGAAGCCGGTATCGAACCGACGATATCGCTGCTCGACCGGCTGGGTATTCACACGCTGAACGGTTTCGACGTGCGCGGACAGATCGTCCAGCTCGTCCGTTATCACCTGAAACCGGGCGAATATTACAACGCCGATAAGAAAAACCCGGTTGGCGACGGAGCGTTCCGCAGGCTTGCGCGAAAGGTCGAACCCGACCTGCTTTATCGCGTCGCAAAAGCCGATTCGCTCGGTCGTTATCCGGACGGCGACCGCAGCAAGATGGTCTTCGGATCGGAGGCTCAGGAATGGTTCATCGAAAAGATCCGCGAACTGCAGATCGAACACAAGGCTCCCGAACCGATCCTGATGGGACGCCACTTGATCGAACTCGGGATGAAGCCCGGTCCGGAATTCAAGCGAATTCTGGACGCGGTTTACGAGATGCAGCTGGACGGCAACATTGCGGATCTAGATATCGCGATCGACGAAGCAAAGAAATTAGCCACATAGAAACATAGGACACATAGCCGAAAAAACTATGTGCCTATGTGGTTGTCGTAGTGCGGAGTGAGAACGCCTGAAAAGATCTTGATGAAAAATATGGAGTGCGAAAATTTCGCCGCATAGAACAAAGGGCACATAGCTGAAAAACTATGTGCCCGATGTACCTATGTGGTTAATTTTATTGCTTGCCTTCGAGGAAAGCCTTGAGCCGACGCGAACGCGACGGATGCCGCAGTTTTCTGAGGGCCTTGGCTTCGATCTGGCGGATGCGTTCGCGGGTGACCGCAAAATGCTGCCCGACCTCTTCAAGCGTATGTTCCGAGCCTGTATTTCCAAGCCCGAAACGCATCTTGATGACCTTTTCCTCACGCGGTGTAAGTGTCGCCAAAACTTCATCGGTGATCTCGCGAAGGTTCGAGAAAGTGACCGATTCCGCCGGATTCAAGATCGATTTGTCCTCGATAAAATCGCCGAGATGCGAATCTTCCTCTTCGCCGATCGGAGTTTCGAGCGAGATCGGCTCTTGTGCAATTTTGAGAACCTTTCGCACTTTGGAAACCGGAATGTCCATACGTTTTGCGATCTCTTCGCTCGTCGGTTCGCGGCCGAGTTCCTGCACAAGCAGCCGCGAAGTGCGGATCAGCTTGTTGATCGTTTCGATCATATGCACCGGAATTCGGATCGTGCGGGCTTGGTCGGCGATAGCTCGGGTGATCGCCTGTCGGATCCACCACGTCGCGTACGTCGAGAATTTATAGCCGCGTCGCCATTCGAATTTATCGACCGCTTTCATCAAACCGATGTTGCCTTCCTGAATGAGATCGAGGAACTGCAAACCGCGGTTCGTGTATTTTTTCGCGATCGAGACCACAAGACGAAGGTTGGCTTCGACAAGTTCGCGTTTAGCCTGATTCGTGTTGTGTTCGCCGACGCTGATCGTTTGATACGAACGTTTGATCTCAACGATCGGCAGGTTATAGCGTTCTTCGACCGCGGTTATTGCGGCTTTTGCTTCTTTAACCTTGGCGTTAAGTTCGCGTTTTTCAGGTGCTCCGACCTTTTTCTCGAGCCGTTCTTTGGCTTTTTTGATCACACGTTCCTGTTTGCGGATCTCTTCCACGACCTTTCGGATGGCGGATATCAACACTTGCAGCGAATGTTCGGTCAGATTGAGGTTTTTGATCTCATGAGCAACGTCGAGCCGAAGCCGAGCAGTTTTATGCATCAACCGCTTCAATTTTCGCTGAGTTTTTGCCTTGGAGTTCTTTCTCTCGTTATCAAGAGCAGCCCAGGATTTCAATGCGGCATTGTAGCTTTGGCGAATATTTCCGATGCCTTCGAGAGTCCAGCGAAGATATTCCTCAGCCTTATCTTCTTCGACCGATATGTCGGCTTGTTCGGAAAATATCACGGTTTCGCGGATGCTTGCATTGCCTTCGAGCAGGTCGTCGCCGATCTTCAAAAGACGGTCAATTGCGATCGGAGAACGGAAAATGGCTTTATGCGTTTTGATCTGTCCGCGTTCGATGCGCTGAGCGATCGTAACTTCGCCCTCACGCGTCAAAAGCGGCACAACACCCATTTCGCGCAAATAAAGCCGAACCGGATCGTTGGATTTATCCAATGCACCGGCAGAAAGGTCTAGGTCAACCTCATCGTCATCGTCGTCATCATCCAAAGCCAATGTGCGTGCTTTTTCAAGAAGCTGAGCATCGGATTCTGCGACGGATATATTAGCGCCTTCGAGCCGGTCCAGAACGTCTTCCAAATCGTCGGCCGACATCATGTTTTCGGGAATTGCCCGATGAAGCTCATCGAGACTCAAAAACTTCTTACGTTTTCCGAGCTCCAGCAAGCGATCCATCAGGTCTTCTTTTTCGTCGTAATCTGCCATAAATTGATAAAACGATATGATTAAATTTACACCAAAATCGTTGTTTGTAATCTCTATAAAATTTACGATATCCGAGGCGAACTTGTTTCAATTCGGGTCGGTAAGTTTAAAAAGGTTATTATATCAGCTTCCGTTGATTTTAGTAAGCAGATCACGCTCCATTTTTTCGAGCTCGATCTGTTCCATGGTTAGCCTAGTAAGAGCTTCGATATCGCCTGATTGTTCAGCTAAGATCGATTCGCGGGCTGCTTCATGTATTCGGTTGCCGATAGCCATACGGCGAAGCGTTATCAGGCAGTTTTCGGCATCATGCAGCACATCGTCGAGAGCTTCGCCATCGTCGCGTTTCGGCTCGGACATCATCAAGATCGGAATGAAATCGGCGGCAAAGTCGTCGTCACCGGTTTTTTCGATCAGATCGTCAGCGGTTATTTCGATCCCTGCGGCGTCAAGTTCGATCATTGCACGAAAGATCTGCGAGGTAGCCAACAGTTCGTAATCGGTTTCCTCAAGAAGCGGAAAAACGCGGCTGCGCAATTCGCGGTCGTAAACAAGCATTTCGAGCAGATGCTGTTCAGCAACGGTAGCCTTTACTTGAGCAGCCCTTTTTACTTGGCGTTTAACGGATTCAGTGCCGATAACAGAAGATCGTTTCAACGCCAGCCAGAGATCGCGAATAAGGCCGGAATCTTCTATGCGAAAAAAACTCATTGCTTGGTCGAAATATTGGCGCTTCGGAACATCACTGTTTATCAACCCAAGAACCGGCATTACATCGTCAAGAGCTTCGGATTTATGTTTGGCGTTGGACATATTCCGGCCTGTTATTGAGGTATCCAGCACAAAATCGAAGAAAAGCCGCGCATTTTGGCGTGCCTTATTATATCCGTCCTTACCTTTCTCGCGTATGAAATCATCCGGATCTTTGCCATCTTCGAGAATTAAGACCTTTATGCCGAAATCATCCTCAAGCAGGATCTCTACAGCGCGGCGAGCGGCTTTTATTCCGGCCGAATCGCCGTCGTAGTTTATTACGACTTGCTTAGTAAACCGATGCAAAAGCCGCGATTGTTCCGTTGTGAAAGCAGTTCCAAGACTTGCGACGACGTTAGTTATACCGAATTGATAAAGAGCGATCAGGTCAAGATAGCCCTCAACAAGGATCGCAAATTGTTTCTGACGGATCGCCTGATTGCTTTGAAAAAGCCCATAAAGATGGCGGCCTTTAATGTAAGCAGGAGTTTCTGGTGAATTCAGATATTTTGGCTGATCGTCGCCCATTGCACGAGCTCCGAATGCGACCGGGTCACCGTTCACATCAAGTACCGGGAACATTATGCGGCCGCGAAAACGATCGAAAACCCTATTCTTGTCCTCATTTATGGAAACAAGACCGCTTTGTTCGATGATCTTTTCATCAAATTTCAGATCGCGAAGATGCGAAAGCAATGTGTCCCAGGAATCGGGCGAAAACCCGATGCGGAACTGCTTTTGAATTTCAAGAGAAATGCCGCGGCTTTCAAGATAATCACGAGCGGCAACGGCTTTTGGGTCGTCAGAACCAAGCTCCTTCTCCCAAAGATCAAGCGCGAGCTTATTCAGTTCAATTACTTGTTGAGCCAGCGTCTTTTGCTCTTCGCGTTTTTTGCGGCTTTCGCGATATTTTTCGTCATCGACCGGTTCGGGAAGCGGAACACCCGAAGTTTGGGCAACGCTTTCGATGGCTTCCGGAAAGGACATTCCGGCGTATTCCATCAGGAACGTAAAAACATTGCCGCCTTTACCGCAGCCGAAGCATTTATAAAAACCTTTACCCGGATTTACAGAGAATGAAGGAGTTTTTTCTTCGTGAAAAGGACAGCAAGCCATCCAATTCGCGCCCTTTTTCTTGAGCGGAGCATACGGTTCGATTATCCGTACAATATCCGCACGGTCTTTAAGGTCATCAATAAAATGTTGTTCGTAGATCACTTATGAAGAATGCAAAGCTGACAAAATAAGGATAAAAACGAAAAACCCTGGACAGATCCTATCGATTTTCAAGCCTTTAATTCCGCTATTGTAGCACCGTTTCCGCCTTGGTCGCTTGGTGCGAATGCGAACTTTTTCACATGCGGATGGCCTTTCAGAAAATGGTGCACGAAATTTTTGAGAGCTCCGGTTCCGAAGCCGTGTATAATGCGGACGCGCGGCAATCCGGAAAGATAGGCTTCATCAAGAAATCGGTCGATCTCATATTCCGCGTCGGCGGTGGTTTGTCCGATGAGGTTCAGTTCGGCGGCGGCATCTTCAGTATCAAGCCTGAGGTTCGAGCTTTCGGCCTGTTTTTGGAGTTTTTCGGCTAGGTTCGCTTTTTGTTCAGAAGGTTCTGCCGCGAGCCGCAAATTCGAAAGCATTTCGCGGAGCCGCATTCCGCCGACGAGAACTTCGGCTGAATCCTTATCGAGCTTTTCTATGGTGCCGACATTTCCAAATGACGTGACGACACGTGAACCTACTTCTATTACACCGTCTTTCGATGGAGCTTTTTTTATTTCGGGTTCGAAGATCGAAGAATTTTCGGCTGTATGTGTACGGCTTTCGCTGACCTTTGCAAGGATCGCGCGGTTGAGTTCGGCTTTGCGTGCGAGCCGGTCTTTATCTAGCTTGTTGCGCAATGCTTTGTCCTCGATGGACTTGATAAAGGCAGTTGATTGACGTTCGAATTCATCTATCGAACGTGCCAATTCGTTCTCGAATTCTTTTTGCCGCGTCTTTTCTTTCTTTCCGGCGTCTATCTCGAGATGGGCGTATTTTAACGCGACGGCTTCGCGTTCATCTTCAAGTGCGATGCGAAGGTCTTCGGCAATTTTTGATTCGGTTTGAAGTTTTCGAAGATAGATCTCTGCTTCTTGTCCTGAAATATCCAAGTTTGCGCGGGCAGCGGAAATGACATCGGGTGCAATGCCGAACCGTCCTGCGATGTCGATACCGGAAGATGCTCCGGCAAGTCCTATCAGCAGCTTGTATGTCGGCTGCAAAGTTTTTTCATCAAATTCGACGGAAGCATTTATAACGTTCTCGTCGTTCGCGGCGTACATTTTCAGGCCGCGGTAATGTGTCGATGCGATGATCTGAGCACCGCATGAACGGCGAAAATGATCAACTATCGCAACTCCGAGAGCGGAACCTTCGTCGGGATCGGTTCCGGTTCCGGCTTCATCCAAAAGAACCAGCGAAGGAGCTGTGCATTCGCGCATCATATCGGCGATGTTCGACATATGTGAGGAGAATGTAGAAAGGTTCGCGGAAAGCGATTGATGATCGCCGATGTCGGCGAGGATCGATGTGTAAAAAGGAAATTTCGCCGAAACTGCCGGAACCGGCAAACCGGAAATGGCCATGAGGCTAAGCAAACCGGCAGTTTTCAACACAACGGTTTTTCCACCGGCGTTCGCGCCCGAGATGATCATTACCGAACGGTCTTTCGCTAGAGTAAAACTTGCGGGAACTATTTCATTTGACTGGCCTTTATCGGCGGTTTTTGATTGTCGTAAATTATTTTCTAAAAGTGGGTGGCGTGCGGCGGTCAATTCAAGCTTTCCGCTATCTGAAATTTCGGGAACGACTGCTTTGAATGAATGTGCGAATTCTACTTTTGCCTTGATAAAATCGAGTTCCGAAACAGCTTCGACCGCGTTTTCAATAGCCGGGAGTTCTTCGCGAAGATTTTCGGTTAAAGCAAAAAGAATGCGGCTGATCTCGCGTTCTTCTTTGGCTCGAAGGTTTTGCAGTTCGTTGTTCGCTTCGATCGATTCCAGCGGTTCGATAAAAATAGTGGCACCTGACGAAGATATTCCGTGAGCAACACCGCTTACCTTTCCGCGGAAATCAGATTTGACCGGAATGACGTAACGGTCGTTGCGCATCGTAACTATCTCGTCCTGGATCGCTGTGCCCGAATTTCGCATCACAGATTCCAGCGAACGCGTCAATTTAGCCCGTTGAGCGGAAATTTCCCGACGCAAAGCGGCAAGTTCCGGTGATGCGGAATCATCTACTTCGCCGCCGGGCAAGATCTTTTTCGTTAGATTCCCGATCACCGAGATGAGCGAGGCAGGTATGTTTTCAACTATGCTCCAAATGGTTGGCGAAACTTCCTTTTCCGGCTGGATCAGCGAGCGGGCGAATATTGCTTGGCTGCACACTGATGCAAGTTCGAGCATTCGGAGTGGCTCGAGGCTTGCATTTTTTATTTTTAAGATCGCGATCGCTTCGCTTGGGTCGCCAAGGCCGCTGAATGACCATGAAACTTGTTTTTCTTCATTGAGCGTGATCGTTTCTGCTATCGCGGCTAGATCGCGTTCAAGCAAAACACGACTCGTATGCGGACGAAGCTCGGCAAAACGCATTTCACCCATCGAAGTTTGAGCATTTTTGCTGATGAGTTCGAGAACCCGAACATATTCCAATGTGTCTAAACTAAAACTCATAAAAAACGGGAGCGGACTTCAGGAGTCGGGATCATACAGGCGTCGCGTTCGCCAAAAAATTTGTAACGGCGTTTAGCGAATTGATCGTAAAGAAGATCACGTATCGGCCGCGGAATGATAATAAAAATATAAAGGATCGATGCCGGGCCATTCAATTTCTTTGCGATCTTTAATGCGGCCGCCGAACGGATAAATGCTATTTCATTTTCGATCAAAACAACCGAATCGGTTTCCGGATCATCTACCCCGAATTTTTCTTTCAGCTTTTCACCGGCTTCGGATTGTAGAGCGGCGAACTTGAAATAACCGGTTGGGTCATGACCGATAATATAGTTCACCGAACTGTTACAAAAATTGCAAACTCCATCGAAAAGAATGACAGCGCCCATATTTTCAATTCTATCTTACTTTCAGTCGTAAGCTAATCAAATTGGCACCTCGGCTTTGCAATCCGAAACTTTTCATCTATTCTTTGCGTAGAAAATATCTCAGAGCATATTTAGTCCAGTATTCCGAAAGAAAATTTATGAAGATAAAGCTCGTTTTATTTGCGATCGCGGCTATGTTTTCGTTAGCCGTAACCGCATTTGCACAGTCTTATGCGATCACGAACGCGGAGATAGTTACTGTTTCGGGGCCGACGATTCACAAAGGCTCGATCGTTATCCGTAATGGATTGATCGAATCGGTCGGTGTAAATGTTAAGGTCCCGGCGGACGCAAAAGTTTTCGACGGCACAGGTCTGACGGTCTATCCGGGTTTTATAGATTCAATGACAAGCCTCGGGTTACCTGCTCCAAAACCACGATCCAATGAGCAGACCGCAAATGATTCGAATTCAACTTATCCTGAAGGGTTTCGGCCGGAGTTGACTGCGGTAAGTGAACTCAAGCCTGGCGATGAACAGTTCGAAAAGATCCGGAATTATGGGTTTACGTCTGCACTCACGACAGGCCGGGTTGGGATTTTTACGGGGCAATCTGCTTTTATCGATCTTTCCGGTGATACAGTGTCTGCGATGATCATTCGCTCACCTGTAGCGCAGCATTTTTCTTTTACGACTACTGGAACCGGAGAATACCCGGCGTCTTTATTGGGGACATTCTCAGCATTTCGTCAGATGATACTCGATGCGGATCGCCAAATGATGCTTGAGAAAAATTATGCATCAAAACCGCTCGGAACGAGGAGGCCTGAATATAATGCTTCGCTAACCGCTCTTTATCCGCTCATTAAAGGCGAGCTGCCGATCGTATTTAATGTCAACCGAGACGTAGAGATACGCCGGGCGATAAAATTGGCAAAAGAATTTAAACTAAAGGCGATGATCGCCGGCGGGCAAGAGGCTTGGAAGGTAGCCGATGAGCTTAAGGCGGCGAACATTCCGGTTTTGCTCTCGCTCAATTTTCCGAAACGCACAACGTCAGCATCGCCCGAGGCTGATCCGGAAAGTATGGAAATGCTCCGATTTCGAGCCGAGACTCCTAAAGGGCCGGCGATACTTGCAAAGACCGGTGTGAAATTCGCTTTCCAATCCGGAGGTGCCGGGAATCTAACGGATTTCTTTATAAATTCTGGAAAGTCAATTCAAGCTGGGTTAAGTAAAGCCGATGCGGTCAAAGCGATAACGCTCGGCGCGGCGGAGATCTTAGGAGTAAGCGACAGATTGGGGTCGCTTGAGGCGGGGAAGATCGCAAATGTTACGGTTATTCGCGGCGATAATTTTAGCAAAGACCGTGTTGTTAAGTATGTATTTGTTGACGGTAAATTATTTGAACCAAAAGAAATACCGGCGAAACCGGTTAAAGGCGGTACGCCGGGCGGAGGTGCCGTTGCTTCCGTTGGCGGTAATTATTCGATCGTCGTGCAGGTTCCGGGGCAATCAATGGCCGGCACAATTGTACTTGTGCAGCAGGGAGCGTCAATTACCGGAACTTTACAAACCGAATTTGGAACGGTTCCTATACAAGACGGCAAAGTGACGGCAGAAGGATTTACATTCGGGGCGATTGTAAATGTCGGCGTAACTTCCATGGACATCATCGTGAGCGGCACGGTGACCGGCAACGACATCAGCGGAATGATCGATTCGCCGCAAGGTGCCATACCATTTTCGGGAACGAGGAATCCGTAATATCTAAAAAATATGAAACGAAACGCAATCCTATTCATTTGTGCGATCTTTTGTTCAGTGATTTTCGCTGCCGACGCGGCCGCGCAATCTGCTGAAACGCTGATCAAAAATGCAACGGTAATGACTGCGATCAACGGCACTCTTCAGAACACGGACATTCTGATCCGTAACGGAAAGATCGCGAAGATCGGGAAAAATCTTTCGGCTAACGCGGGAGCTCGTATCATTGATGCAACCGGCAAATATGTCATTCCGGGCATCATAGATTGCCATTCTCATGCAATGCTCGACGCGATCAATGAATCTTCTTATTCGGTTACATCGATGACGAATGTTGCCGATGTTATGAATCCGAAAGATATATCGATCTATCGTGCACTTGCGGGCGGCGTCACTACGGCGAATCTTTTGCACGGCTCTGCGAATGCGATCGGCGGACAAAGTGCGACTGTAAAATTCAAATGGGGAAGACCCGCATCGGAATTTTTGGTTGAAGGTGCAATGCCCGGGATCAAATTTGCGATGGGTGAAAACCCTAAACGATCCAGTTCGAGTTTTCGTGCAGGCCAGGCTCCGCGATATCCGCGAACTCGGATGGGTGTTATCGAAACGATGCGCGATGCCTTGGTTCGTGCTCGGAATTACAAAAGGTCGTGGGATGATTTCCTTGCCAAACGGACGAATGTTCAACCTCGCAGGGATCTAGAACTCGAACCGCTTGTAGAGGTTCTCGAAGGCAAAAGGCTTGTTCACGCTCACGGTTATCGTTCAGATGAACAGTTAAATTTACTGCGGCTCGCGGACGAATTCGGATTTCGCATCGGTACTCTGCAGCACGGCCTTGAGGCGTATAAGTTCGCGAAAGAGATCAAGAAGCATGGTGCCGGCGTGTCGATCTTTATCGACAGTTGGTCATATAAGGTCGAAGCGTATGATGCGATACCTTATAACGCATACATTCTTTGGAAGAACGGTGTGGTTGTATCGATCAATTCGGATTCCGACGAACGCATCCGCCGTTTGAATCTTGATGCGGCGAAGGCCGAGAAATACGGCGGCGTTCCTGAGGAAGAAGCCTTGAAGATGATAACGCTTAATCCGGCGAAACAGTTGGGCATTGACAAGCGTACGGGTTCGATCGAAGTCGGTAAAGATGCCGATATAGGTATCTGGTCGGGACATCCGTTCGACGTATTTTCGCATGTAGAGATGACAATGATCGAAGGCGAAGTTTATTTCGACCGCGAAAAAGATCTGCAGATGCGTGCGGACGAAGCTCGCGAACGCGAGGTATTGGAGAAGCTAGACGTAAATCGTCCGGCGGGCGGCGGAGCTTCGCCGAAGGTTCCGGCGGAATTCCGGCTCGAAGACCGAGATGATGCTGATGCTGATGCCGCAGGAGGTGTGCGACGTGAGAACTAAACTTATATTTCTGATGGCGGCGATGTTCTGCGCGGCGGCCGTGATCAATGCTCAGAGTGACGGTTCGCAGCAGAACAAGACCGGCCGTTCGGGCACGTTCGCCATTCGCGGTGCGCGGATAGTAACGGTCAGCGGTCCGGTGATCGAAAAGGGCAATGTGGTGATACGCGACGGCAAGATCGCGGCAGTTGGCTTAGACGCTACGATACCGAAAGATGCTGAGGTGATCGACGGTTCCGGATTGACGGTTTTTCCGGGAATGATAGATGCCGGAACGGGACTCGGGCTGGTAGAGATCGGACAAGGTGCGAACGGGACTGTCGATGTGACGGAAACCGGTGTGAACAATGCGAACGAACGGGCTCTTACTGGGATAAATCCGAACACATCGCATGTTAACGTGACGCGTGTGAATGGGATCACATCCGTTCTGTCATTTGCCAACGGCGGTTTGATAGCCGGGCAGGCAACCGTGATAAACCTCAATGGTTCTACGCAGGAAGAGATGGCTCTGGTGCCGGAATTCGCTCTTGTCATAAATTTCCCTCGTGTTTCTTTATTTGGCGGATTCGTGCCCGGTGTTGGGCGGCGTTCCGTTGAGATGAACGATGCGTTGAAACGGCGGGACGAACAGATCGATGAATTAAAGAAATTGTTTCGCGAAGCGGAGAATTACGGGCGTGCGGTTGATGCCGCAAAGCGCGATGCGACATTGCCGAGAGTTGACGAAGACACGCGGCTTGAGGCGATGGTTCCTTACATTCGCGGCGAAAAGCCGATAATGTTCACGGCGGAACGCGAGCGTGATATTCGTGCGGTCGCGAAATTCGCGGTGGAGATGAAGATCAAAGCGATAGTGATCGGCGGACAAGAGGCTTGGCGTGCGGCGGATGTGTTGAAGCAGAACGATATCGCGGTGATATTCGATCACATTTACGATCTTCCGGTTCGCGACGATGATCCATATGATGCGCTCTTTGCGGCTCCTTCGAAACTCGCGGCGGCCGGAGTAAGATTCGCGATATCAACCGGCGACGGCGGCGGGGAAGTTCGCGATCTTCCGTATCACGCCGGTTTAGCCGGTGCGTTCGGGCTTTCGCGCGAAGATGCTCTGCGGTCGGTCACGTTATATCCGGCTCAGATATTAGGGATCGCGGACCGCGTCGGGTCGATCGAAGCGGGCAAAACGGCGAACGTCGTAGTCGCGGACGGAGACATTCTAGAACCCACCACGAACATAAAATATTTGTTCATAAACGGCCGCCTTATTCCATTGACCAGCCGTCACACCGAGCTATTCGAAAGTTTCAAAGACAGGAAATAGTTCGGCGAGTTCTTAGAGTTCGGCGAGTTTACCGAGTTTGTAGAGTTTTTGGAGTTTGTGGACCCTTTCGACACGTGTCGAAAGGGTTTTTTCGCACGAGAATAATGTTTTTTCGCACGAGAATAATGTTTTTTCGCACGAGAATAATGTTTTTTCGCACGAGAATAATGTTTTTTCGCACGAGAATAATGTTTTTTCGCACGAGAATAATGTTTTTTCGCACTAAAAGACTGTTTTCTTGCATGGAACGAATGTTTTTTCGCACGACTAACGCAAAAAACTCCACGTTTTGGTTAGATCAGGAGGCAGATGCTTTTATTCCGAGCGGGCGGAGCCTGCGGGATATTTGTAGCCCACATCGCGAGTTTGTGGAAAAGTGTGCGGCGGCGTTTGAGCCGTCAGCGACGGCGGCATAAATCTCGTGCGGTTATTCCAATTCCATCGGCTCGGCGGCATAGCCGGAAAGTTTTTGATGTCTAACGGCGAAGCATAACTCCGCCGCAAATAGAGCGGCAAGCCGCTAAAGCTGAACTTCGACTCAAGACTAAAGACTCGAGACTCAAGACTCGGGACTGGCTGATCGTTCGTTGGACATTTATTTCTGCGGAATTGTTTCGCCTTCCGGGAAGAATTCGAGCGAGGCCGAATTGATGCAATAACGCTGGCCGGTTGGCGGCGGGCCGTCGGGGAAGATGTGTCCTTGATGCGAACCGCAGCGTGCGCAGCGTATCTCGATGCGGCGCATTCCGTATGAATTGTCTTCGATCTGCGTCAAATGTTCCGTGTCGAACGGCGTGTAAAAAGAAGGCCAGCCCGTGCCGGAATGGAATTTGTGCTGCGAGCTGAAAAGCGGCAAACCGCAAAGCCTGCAGGCATAAACGCCGTCCAAATGATTGTCCAAAAGCGTTCCGCAGAACGGCGGCTCGGTTCCGTGATCGAGCATTATGTGCCGCTCTTCGTCCGTAACGTTCTCCGCAAGGCGTTCGATAGCTTCGGCGCCCAGCGGCGTGATGTCGTAACCTGAATCAGATGTTTCGTGCATTTCCATATAACCATTCTAACCCCACCAGAACGCGGCTGCAATTATGCAGTAAAGACCGATCAGCGCAAGGCCTTCCAGCCAGATCGATTCGCCGTCGAACACGATAAAAGCGCATACGACCGCCGCCAACGCAACCGCGGCGATCAGCAAAGGCGTTAGGACGAATGTCAGGATCGATCCGCCGATAACGAACGAAAGCAGGACAAGCATCGGGAACAATCCAAGCGCGATCTGAAGCGAACTGTTGAGTATTACGCTGACCGCGTAATCACTTTGGTTTCTCCAAGCAAGCTGAATGCCGACTACGTTCTCGATCGCGTTGCCGGCGATGGCCACGATAACAAGTCCGGCGAACGCCTCCGAAATACCGAGAGCCGCCATCGCAGGCTGTAGAGCCTCCACGAACCAATCGGACACGAACGCCGCACCTACGGCAGAACACGCAAGGACTATGAGCGTCAGTTTCATTGACCATTTAACGTGCGAATCGCCGCCGTCGGTTGGCATGGCAACGGCGGGATCGCCTTTGAGAGAAAAGTAGATGCTCGCGGCAAATACGGCAAGCAGAACGATCGCTACGAAGATGTCCAGGTGATTGATGTAAGGCTCCGCCGGTGTGTGCAGATATTTCGTAAGCGTCGGGAGTATCAACGCGGCTACCGCAAGAAGCATCAGAACCGCAATAGTGCGCGGCGGCTCGCTCTTGAAACGCTGCGTGCCGTTCTTTATGCCGCCCAAAAACAACGCGACACCAAACACAAGCAAAGAATTACCCAATATCGAACCGATAAGAGCCGCCTGAACAACATGGTCAAGCCCCGCACGAAGCGCGAATATCGCTATGAATAGTTCCGGTAAATTCCCAAGGCCGGATTGAAGTATTCCGGTCGCTCCGGGGCCAAGACGGCTGCCTAATTGCTCCGTCGCATCGCCCACAAGCACCGCCAAAAGAGCCAACGCCGCCGCCGTAACCGTAAATGCAAGCACCGCGTTCGCTCCGGCAAAATGCAGAACTCCCGCGGCAACGCTCGCCAAAATCGCGAGTACGACAATGATCTTTTCCTTTCGTTCCATATTGTTTTTCTAGTCCTTTTCCAATCTGTCGAGACGCTTTGAAAGCTCACGGATACGCTGAGCCATTTCACCGAGCTTGCGGTAAGCCGCCGTCGAACGCAGCCAATCGCGATTGTCGAACGCCGGAATTCCGGAGATGACCTTACCGGGTTCGACGTCGTGCGAAGTCGCAGATTTCGCAGTAATTACGGCGTCGTCGCCAACGGTTAAATGTCCCGCGATGCCGACCTGACCCGCCAAGATAACACGCTTGCCGATAATGCTGCTTCCCGCAAGACCAGTTTGCGCACAGATCAAAGCATCCTCATCAACCGTACACGAATGGCCGACCTGCACGAGATTATCGAGCTTCGCTCCGCGTTTGATACGCGTTTCTCCGACGGACGCACGGTCTATCGAAGTGTTCGCGCCGATCTCTACGTCGTCCTCAAGAACAACTCTGCCTGTCTGCGGTATCTTTAGCCAGCGTTTGTCTTCAGTCTTTGCATAACCGAAACCATCCGAACCGATCGTGGAGTTATTATGAACGATGCAGTTGTCCCCGATCACACAATCCTCACGCACCGAAACTCCCGAATGAAGCACCGAATTCTTGCCGACACAAGCTCCGTCATAAATAGTAACGTTCGGGAAGAGCTTTGCACCTTTTTCAATGCGCGCATTGCGGCCGATAACGACGTTCGCCATTATTTCAGCTTCAGACGAAACATCCGCCGAAGCATCGATAACAGCCGAAGAATGTATGCCGGCCGCCGCCGGAGTTTCAGGATGAAATAAACGAAGAGTTTTGGTGTACGCAAGATAAGGGTCTTTCGCACGCAGTATCGCAATGTCTTTTCGATCAAGTTCCGTTGCTTCGTGCAAGAAAATAGCGGCCGCTTTTGTCGTCTTGATCTGCGGCGTGTATTTCGGGTTGGCAAGAAAAGTTATCGTTCCTTCACCGGCAAGATCAAGCCCGGCCGCTCCGGTAATATCGACATCAGGTGAACCTGATTCGAGTGTTGAAGATGTTTCCGCGGCGATCGCTGAAAGTTTCATAATTAGCATCTTGAAAATTTAATAGTTTTTATGCAACACTAGTTTTAACAAACAAATCCCCATCAGCAAAACTTACCCCCGTTTGTTGCCCACTCATTTTATTAACTACCAAGTCTATATTTTATTGGAGCGCATCAAAATATGAATGAGAAGTTGTCGAATCCGCATGCCAGGCCAAGTGGCGTCGCCGAGTATGCAGCCGTAAGCAAAGACATCCGAAACAGCCGCGGCAATACTGAAAGAGCCTGGGGACGCTGGCACAATCTGCTTGTTTCCAACGCGGCGATCGCCTTCGGCAGCCGAATGAAGGGAAGTAAATGCGAACTTTATATCGGGAATATGGAAGTGAAAATGCGAAGCAATTTTTCATGTTTCCCCGATGTTGTGATAGTTAACGGCGAACCGAAATTTGCCGATCAAACCTCGGAACTATTGTTGAACCCGACACTTGTTGTTGAAATATTCGCAAGCGATACAAATTCATCCGACAAAACACGAAAGCTCGAGAACTTTCTGGAAACAGAGAGCATTCGGGAATGTTTTTTTATAAAACAGGACGAAATGCGCATCGAACACTATGCTAAACAGAACGCCAAACAATGGCTTTATCGTATCTATAACGAACGCGATGACGTTATTTCAGCAGATTCGATCAATTGCAAAGTGTCATTGTCCGAAATGTACGCTCAAATAAAATTCGGAAACGAAGCCTTGAGTTCACGTGCTATTAATTAATTTTTGATCACATCATATTTATTGGGTCGATCTCGATCTGAATGATCTTCATATCGCAATTTCTGGCCTCGGCATTTGCTGAAGCGAGATCTATAAGGTTTCGGAGAGATCTTCGATCGAACGATTTTATCAGTATCTGAAAACGATATTCGCCTTTCAAACGTGCGATCGCCGCTTCCGCCGGGCCAAGGATCCGGCATTTTTTTTCTTTGTTGAGATTTACGAGACATTCGCCGAAAAGACCAGCGTTTCGTTCAGAATATCTTCGATCTTTATGTTTGATCATTATCGAGGCAAGCACAACGAACGGCGGATAGTGCCGCTCTTTTCTGATCTTTAATTCGTCCTTGCGAAAAGCATCGAAATCCTGTTCGGCAGCATGTTTCAAAGCATAATGTTCCGGATAGTATGTTTGGATCATTACGCGTCCCGGCAAATTCCCGCGACCCGCGCGACCTGCAACTTGTGTCAGTAACTGAAACGTCCTTTCCGCCGAACGAAAATCAGGAATTCCCAAACCGATATCGACAGAGATCACGCCGACGAGTGTGACATTATGAAAATCGTGTCCTTTTGCCAACATCTGCGTTCCAATAAGCATGTCTATTTCACCGCGGTCAAAGCTCATTAACACTTTCTGCATTTGTCCGCGTTTTGACATCGTATCGCGGTCGATGCGTTCTATCCGCTGGTTCGGAAAAAGCTTTCGCAATGATTCCTCCAGCTTTTCCGTTCCGTCGCCAATGTAATATAAATATTCGCTTTTGCATTTTGGACAGTTCTTCGGGGCGGTTTCAAAATATCCGCAATAATGACATGAGATACGATTTTCGCTTCGGTGGAATGTCAAAGTTATGTCGCAGTTCTTGCACTTCAAACTTTCGCCGCAACTTCGACACAATACATATTGCGAAAAACCTCGCCGGTTTAGCAAAATAATCGTTTGTTCGCCTTTAGCATATGTTTCTTCTATCGCTGAGATAAGTTGCGGTGAGAAGGCGACGTCTTTGCCGTGCTTTCGAAAGACCTCGCGCATATCGATCAATTCCGCTTTTGCCAGCGGACGACCGCCGATGCGGTTCGGTAAACTGAGATAATCGTACTTTCCAAGCTCGGTGTTGTAAAACGTTTCAAGAGCCGGAGTCGCCGAACCCAAAACAACGACCGCATCTGCATTTTTTGCGCGAACTACTGCTGTATCGCGTGCATTGTAATATGGCGATTCATGCTGTCGATAAGAGCTGTCATGTTCTTCATCGACAATTATCAGTCCTATGTCACGAAGCGGAGCAAAAATAGCCGACCGCGTTCCGATGACAATGCGGGCGTTGCCGCTGTAGATCCGCCGCCATTCGTCAAAACGTTCGCCGGGTGAGAGATTTGAATGTAAGATCGCAACATCGCCGCCGAATACGGAACGCAGCCGCTGTGAGAATTTTGGGGTCAATGAAATCTCAGGCACCAACATCAACGAAGATCTGTCGAGCTCCAAAGCTCGGCTCATTGCTCTGATATAAACTTCGGTCTTTCCACTTCCAGTAACCCCATGAAGCAAAAAGGCCTTGTACTCACCGCTTTCGATCGGCCCCAAGATAGATCGCAGAACTTCGGATTGCTTGATATTTAAAGTGATCTTCTTCGGCTCCTCAGACGAAATTTCGGCGAAAGGATCGCGAAGTAATTCGGCGGTGAATATTTCGACAAGGCCGCGTTTCTCCAAGGTGTTTATAGATGAAGCGCTGATACCGGCTTTATCGACGAGATCCATAAAAAGCGATTCTCCGCCCGATATTTCCAATGCATCAAGAACTTTTTGCTGGGCCGCAGTTAGCGATTTATCGGTCACAGTGGGGTCTTTCAGACGAACATATTTTCTAAACTTTTGTTTTACCTTGGTCTTAACGGCCCGCTCCGCAGTTGAGATCGCTCCTTCGCGGGCGAGTTCGCGAAACGATCGTTTGGCGGCGGAATCGCCGAATTCTTTTACTAGTTCGCGTAATGAAATGCCGCCGCTTTCCGAAATTCGTTCTAATACACGAAATTTCAAAGCTTTGGATCTAATTGGAGTGGAAAGCAGGTCAGATCCTTTCGCCGATATGGTCACGATGTTTTCGACAGCACTATTTATACCTGCCGGCAGCGAAGCTTTCAGCATTTCGCCCCAAGACGATGCATAATATCCGGCTGTCCAATTGGTCAATTGAATGATCTCAGCGGTTAGAAGGGGAACCGAATCTACCAATTGGTAAACCGGCTTAATGGCCGATATTTCAAGATCCAACTCAGGATCAAGTTCATAATGAAGTGCTACGACATACCCTGTGATCGAACGATTTCCGAAGGGAACTATGATCCGGGCTCCGACCTCTATTTCGTCTGCCAAACCTACGGGGATACTGTATGTAAAAGATTGCCGAAGCGGTAAGGGCAGAGCCGCTTCGAGGTATTTCGGGGTCTTTTCTGACAGTTTCGAAGTCGGCATTTTAGGTTCGATATTCAAAATGATAACCTATTGGAACTTTATTCGAAAAATCGCATCTAATCATATAGGTCAAACGATGGAAACCTTAAGCGGCTTTAATAAGCAAACAAAACGACTGAATAAGATTCATATTGTCGGCGGCTTTATCGCCGTGCTCTTGATCGCCGCCGGTATTTTTTATCTGCTTCAAACACCGCCGCAGGAAGTACAAAAGGCGATGATCCTGCAAGGTTCGCTTCATGAAGGCGATCCCAGATTTAATGAGATCACAAAGGATATAATTATCTCGACCGATCCCGATACCGTCCAATCGCCGAATGCTTTTGGTAAGATTTCGATGTTCATAAAAGGGAACATTAAAAATTACAGTAAGAATGTGATAAACGGCCTCGAAGTAAAAGTTGTTGTCGTCGATCGTTTTAACCAGCCGGTCAAGGAAAAGCGTGTGCTTGTTGTGCCGACGCAGCAAGCTACTTTGGGGCCAAATGAATCGATCCCGATCACGTTGAGTGTCGATGGTTTTGCTCCGGAAGATGACCGTGCAAATATCAGTTGGCGCGTTACGGCGATCCGTGTTGCCGAATAGCTCATTTGGTTTCTTGTACAAATAGTTCCTCAAGCGATCTTTTGACTGAGTTGATCGAGATCAACCGGCCGCCGGCTGTTTTTAATGCCGTCAAAACAGCTTCAATATCTTTCTCATCCGCAACTTCGATATTCACCAGGCTTCCGTTCTGTTCTATTTTCGAAATTCCTTGCAGCGGCAATTTATCGGCCGTGATATCGGCTACGGTGATCTCGTAAGAATTCTCACCCGGCTCTTTTGCGAGCAGCTCTCGTAAGTTGCCGGTTGCTGCCAGCTTCCCTTGCCGTAAAATGGCGACGTCGTCGCAGAGAGCTTCGACATCCGAAAGAATATGCGTTGACATAAAAACTGACGTGCCTTTGTCGCGAAGTCCGGCAATAAGATCGCGTATTTCCCGACGGCCCATCGGATCAAGACCGCTCATCGGTTCATCGAGGAAAACTATTTCCGGGTCATTTATAAGAGCCTGAGCAAGGCCGACACGCTGCAGCATTCCTTTTGAGAATTTGCGAAGCTGCTTATTGCGATCTTTTTCCAAAAGCCCGACGCTGGTTAATAGTTCATCGGTTTTAGTTCGGCGTTTTGCCGGGTCAAGGCCAAAGATCTCGCCGAAGTAATTCATCAATTCGTTCGCCGTCAGATAATCGTAAAAATAAGGATTTTCCGGGCAATAGCCGATTCGATTATGCATTGCGACTTCCGAAATATCGTGACCGAGAATTCGTGCATTACCAGCCGAAGGATCCAACAGGCTCATCAATATTTTAATGGTCGTAGTTTTTCCGGCGCCATTGCCGCCCAAAAAACCAAAGATGCCGCCTGCTTTGACCTGAAGGTTTAAACCATCAAGGGCTCGCACCTTTTTCTTTCGCAAAAAACCGGTTTCGTAATCTTTTGATAAGCCTTCAATTTCGATGATATTTTCCATTTTTTTCTTACAACTCGCGTGGAATGTGCGATGTTTTTCCAAGCCCAACTTTGCATTCGGCAGCATTTAGTTCATACGGCACGCCGCTCGGATCGACCAATTCGCCTTTTTCGTTTAGGTGAAATCCTTTTCCATTCGGAAGTTCTATTGACGCAAGCCGCGGCATGACCGCAGCGAGTTTTTGCGGACAGCCGTCTTTTTTCAAAGCTTCATTTATCGCGTCCATTTCGTCCAGTGCATCGAGCTGCTGCAAACGTATTTCGGCGGTTTTCTTTGTTTGTTCGTCATCCGTCACCAACATTTGCGAATACATTTGTCGGGCGGTTTCGCGGCTGCCGCCTTCGCCGACCATCAATGCGGCCATCATTTTCATGAACGGCGGAACGCCTTCGATCCGCGAACCGCGTTCATATATTTCGGCCGCTTTTTTATAATCTTTTGTTCGCCAATAGATATATCCGAGATATTGATAAAGCCGCCATTCGTCCGGATTATTCGCGATACCTTTTTCGGCCAAAGCGATCGCCTTATTGCCGTCTATCGCGGGAAGGACGACCGCTCCGTAATAATAAGCGGTCAAAAAGTGCGGGTCGAGATCGGTCGAGTTGTCCAAATATGGATAAAGAAGCCGCGGATTCATCGAACGCATATCGTCGAGATTTATCATTTCATCCGGACTATTTACGACTTTGCTGCCGATGTACTGCAGCGACTGCATCCAATACCAATCGGCCAGTAGGCCTTCAAAACCGAGTGCAAAACCTTTCAAACGCTTTCCCTGAACCGCGAGATCCGAATCGGCATAACTTTCCGGAACAGCCATTCGATGAGAGTCCAAATAAGCACTCAGAAAATACACAGAAGCCGAACAGATCACCAAAAATGCGGCAACTCCGGCAAGCTTTGTTTTATTTCCTTGAGATCTCATAACTCTAAACGCATTATTTAAAATTTCTCCGGCGGAAGATCAAAATCGTCAGCGTCAGCAGCACGGCCACATATACTATCGAATACGCAATGGCGGCGGCGGCGAAATTGGCCGGGACGAGCATTCCCAGAGCGGCTTCGGTGCGGAATGTGAGATTGGCGAGATTAGGAAAGACATAATAAATGATGTCAAAGATAAATTTCGCGACGTTCGAACCAAGTGCGGCGGCTAGGTCGCGAAGGCTCGAGCTGAGGTGGCCGATGACAAAAACGAAGAACGTAAGCAATGCCGAAAGTGCCGGCGAAGAGAACGACGAGAAAAGTATCGCAACGGCGGTGACGATCGTCAGTTCGAAGAATATAAGGCCGATGGCCGCCCACGCCGGGCCGATCAGCGAACTGCCGCTGACGTATAGCAAGGCCAGCGAAACGCCTGCGCCCATGACCGCAGTGTTAACGAGCAGCGTGGCGCAGAGGCCGAAATATTTGCCGAGTATGAATTCGGCACGCGTTACCGGTTTGGCGAATATCGCATAAACGGTGCGTTTTTCGATCTCTTTCGAAACAAGCCCGACGCCGACGAATATCGCGATGAACACGCCGAAGACGAGCATTGCGCCGAGCCCGGCGTTGACTATCGTGCGGGCTTCCTGGCCGTCGGTGAGTTCGCCGAGCAGGATCGCGGCCGCCGTTATCAGCAGCACGAACAGCACGAGGTTATACAAGATCCGATCGCGAATGGCCTCGCGAAACGTGTTTTTTGCAATGACAAAAATTCTGTTGATATTCACTTTGTGTCGGTTGTTGGTGATCAGGTTTCGGTGGACAGCAGGAAGCGCTGATTTTCCAACCGGTATTTTAACATAAAAGCCACAGATCAGAGATTTTTCCGCGGGCAGATCTGTAACATCGGGCCGGAAATAGTTGGGAATGCTTTGAGATCTTTCTGCGGCGGCGGCGTTAAAGCCGAATATATCTGTTACAGGCGTAAATGGTGCGAACACCGAGCTTAAGTCCGATATTGTCTGTAACACAAAATGATCGCCGTATTTCCGAGACATTTTTGTTACACCTTTTGATACACTTTTGTTACACCAACCGTTACACGCCGCCGCTATATTCTTCATAGAAACCAAAAACAGATGGCCATTCAACACTGATCCGGACGCTCCTAAAAGCGGATAACATTATAGCACAAACGTTTCAGCCATAGCACAACAATTTATCCGTGACGAACATTTTGTCGTGAATTCATATATAAGCGCGAAAACCGGGCTTTATTATTAAACGCTTCGGACTTTGCCCATATCGGCCACCAACATTCGCATCCGGCTTCGTTATCGAGCTTGCTGCCTACTAGTCTTCGTTGTCGAAATCGAACAGATATCGATCGTCATAATCAATTTCAAATTGTTTAAGCAGTCCGAGATATTCTTGCTTGAAAGAATTTTCTTGATGGTGTTCCTTTTGGTTCAGAACATATCCGACAACATCTTCGAGTTGCGGTTTTGAATAAGAGAAAACACCAAAGCCTTCCTGCCAATTAAATCTGCCGCGAACCCATTTCGAGTCATTGATAAAATTTGACGATCCGGTTTTAATGTCGCGCACCAGATCCGAAATACTCATTGAAGGTTTCAGGCCGATCACAATATGAACATGATCGGGCATACAAAAAATGGCCAGTAATTTCTGGCCGCGTTTTGTAATAATGCCTGTAATGTAGCGTTCGAGTTCGTTTCGGTGTTCTTCACTAATAAGGTTTTGACGGCCGTGAACCGTAAAAACGATTTGGAGGAGAATTTGAGAATAAGTATTGGGCATATGTTAAAAGGGATTTTATTTTTCGGAAGTCATTATACGATATTTCAGGTGATCCTTGTCGAATGTGGGTTGTTGAAAATATATTACGGAGTTTCGATGATCGGTTCGTTGAAAAAATTTTAATTGTCGATTCGTTACATATATATTTACGGAATTTTCAATGATCGGTTTTTTGTGCTCCGTTAGGAGCGAGCTATTTGTAGCACGTGGGTATCATAAGTTTTCAAGCTCCGTAGGAGCGGCCTAGATCGTGAAGAGAGGACGCTCCTACGGAGCTAAGGATCATTTGTTGTTGTCGTTCTACTAAGAGGACGCTCCGATGGAGCTAGGAATGGAACGCACCTAACGGTGCTAGGAACGGAACGCACCTGCGGGTGCCAGGAATCGCCGAATACATCGGCCACGGGTTTATTTCGGAAACTCAAACTTCTCTTCCGGGAACCGAATTCCGCGTTCGGCGAGGACAGCATACATTCCATCTTGCGGATAAAGTTCCACAAGCAGCGGAACACCTTTGCCTTCCCGACCGGCTTGGGCGGCGGGACGTGCGCCATCTTTGATAAGTATTCGCCAGGTCAAGGCCTGTTCGGGTTCTATAGATTCAGCCAACTGATAATGCTCATTTGCCATTTCGAAACGGCCTTCTTTTTCGAGCAGAACGGCGTAGCGCGTATGTAAGAACACGGAATACGGAAACACCGAAACCGCGTCTTGAGCAGCACGCAGAGCTTCGTCGTTTTCGCCTGCCAAGCTATAAGCAGAGATCTCATATGAATAAACGGTTGCCGTATAAACACCTTTGTCTATACTTAGGCGAAATTCTTTTGCGGCCTGTTCATATTGCTTACTGTTAAATAAAAGTAATGCATACGAAAAATCTGCCGAAGCATTTGCGTTGTCCAATGCTTTTGCGTTTATGTAATTCCGGCTTGTCGTTTCGATATCCGGCCCGTGTTCGCCCGCATAAACCATATATTGGCTAGTTGCTTTTAGGCCGCTGAAGACAGCAAGTCCGACACAGCAGATCAATCCGGCAAATGATATAACCCGTGAAAATGTTTTAGACCTTTCTTCTTTTTTGTCCTTTATGAGCGGACGAAGCATTAAAGCCAAAAGAAAAAAGAATACGACGCCGTTTTGTACAAGGCGGAATGAGAACGAACTATAAGCTGAACTCATTAAGAACGCCACGACTCCGGCAAAGGCCGCGTGTATGAGAATATTTTCGGACGACGAGACCGAACGGCGAATGGAAAGAAAGCCGTAGTAAAACACCGCGACCAAAAAGCCTAAGAATATGATACCGCCGATAACGCCGAGTTCCGCGACGATCTGCAGATATTCATTATGGGTGCGTTCGGGCATCGCGTTCTCGCTTTTTTCGATCATCGGACGTTTTGCGGGATCGAGCGCAAGTACACGCTTGTAATTATTGAATTCAAGGCCGTATGTATCGGCTCCGACGCCGATGATCGGATGAGCTTTGGCCATTTCCAAACCGGTCGCCCAAAAAAGATACCGCACATTTTTGGCAAGGCTGTTATGCGGATCGGTTTCGGAACTCGTTGCGGCTCTAACAATGGTTGCGGTTCTGGTTTCGCTTGGAACGAGTAAAGCGGGAAGTTGTGTAAGAACAGCCAGAATGAACAGGCCGGCGGCGGCGAGAACCAGTTTTTTAGTATCTTTTATAGATCGATTCGCTAAAAGACGGAGAACACCAAAAATGCCTAACCCAACGACCGCAGCGGCAAGCGATCCTCGGCTTGTTGAAAAGAATATTCCGAGCCAAAGCAGAGAAGTTACAGCTAGAGCCAACAATCGGTGGTTACCTTTTAAACGGATCGCGAAAGATAAAAATAAAGGTAAAGCGGCCGCCCAGATCTCGGCATATCTGCCGTAACGGAAACCGAAGGTTTCATTAAGAGTCGGCCTCAGCAAAGTTTCTATTACGCAGTTTGCGGCAACAATTGAAAGTATGATCCCAAATCCATAAAAGCTAAGCCGAAGAAGCCGATCATTTGCGGCGATAAAGCAGGCGAGTAAAAAGAAAAGCAAATATGCCGTCCAAACAAGACTATGATGTATAGGCGAATTTGGCGAGACCGCCCAAAAGATCGAAATGCCGCTCCAAATGATGAATGCGAACATCGCCCGGTTAATATATGGAACAGAGCCAAAGGTGAAAAGCAGTTCTCGATTTTTTATCAGGCCGAGAATGATCACTATTCCGATAATGACCGACAGCAGCAGTTCCGGCTTCCACGGATGGCCGGTAAGAACAGAGGACTGCGGAAACCATATGACCGGAGTCAGGATAACCAGCGGCCATAGGCTGAGCAGCCATTGGCTGTATTTATTATTGATGAAGGTTTCCATTGCGAACTAGGTCGTTACTAAAAATGAAAAAGGAGATGTCGAACATCTCCTTTAGCCTAACATAGGGTGAATGAGTTAGATTAGTTGCCCAATGGAGCACTTCCGGTCGGGCTGTTAAGTGCACCTGTCGTAGCTGTAAAAGTCGTTGTTGACGCAGCTGGAGCTCCGTAAAGAACGCCTTCGGTAGCGATTCCGAACGAACGAGTACCTGTTGCCGTAATTCCACCAACTGTCTGCGGATTAGCAACTACAGCAAATAAGGCCGGAACAGCAGTTGTTGATGGTGCATTATTGGTATTGAAATTGTAACCGCTCTTAAGTGGCGTTGCACTACCAAGAACAGCGTCAACTAAACCAACCGCACCAAGAGCTGCAAAGGTTGGAGCATAGTTGCCTTGGCCTGTGGTCGACGAATATGTAACCTGAGCACCGTGCGTCATACGCAGGGTCGAGATGGCCGAGCCTTCGTTAGCTGAACGACGTGCAGCCAAGAGGTTCGGGATAGCAATAGCGGCGATAATGCCGATGATAACAACAACGATCAAAAGTTCGATAAGTGAGAAACCTTTTTGATTTTTCATTCTAAATTCACAATCTCCTAAAGTATTTTTCTAGCAATCTTTTTTCTTCTACCTTTCCCAGGCGAGGTTGTTAATACAAGCCGCGTGCCAGACGTTAGGGGAAAGTTCATAGAGTTCGTAGAGTATTGAGTTTATTGAGTTTAGGAGGTTTTGTAAGTCAACGATCGATCAAATAGTTTGGCTTTCAGAGCAAAAGAATAAAGAGATTTAACGGAATTTGGCATTAGTCGAGTGACAAAAAATGGAACTTAAAACCCAACAAAACTCTAAAACTCTAAACTCAATGAACTCTATAAACTCTAAGAACTCTAAGAACTCTATAAACTCTAAGAACTCTTAAGAACTTCTCAAGTGTTTGCAAAGAGCCATTGTCATACGGGAAACTTCATCGAGCGAGCTATAAAGACCATCAAAGGTTTCTTGGTCAATGTATTTTAGATCCAGTGCAATATAAAGATGAGATTGCGTTTCGGCAGCGGATGCGTGAGCGATAACAAGAAAACTTGCGAATTCCTTATTTGTTCGTCGGCCATAACCTTCGGCAATATTTGCCATTACCGAAACCGCCGAGCGTCGTATCTGATCCCGGAGGCCGAAATCCTTAGAAAATATTCCATCAGATGTCGCTCGATATATCGAAGAAGTAACTGATCTAGCTTTTTGCCAAGCTTTGATATCTTCAAATCTGTTAAAAGTCGCCATAAATTCTAATCTTAAAACTCCTAAACTCTACGAACTCTACAAACTCTTTAGTCTTTGCGCATTTGAGCGGACAGAGATCGGATGTTGTGTTTGTCTAGGAGGTGGCGGAGCGAGCGGACTTGCATTTGGAGAAGGTCGGCGGCTTTGGTTTGGTTGCCGGAGGTTAGGCGCAGGGCTTCCATGACGTAGGTTTTTTCGAGGTTGTCGAGGTGAACGGAGAGATTCAGGCCGTCTTCGGGCAGGTCGAATTCGGCTTTGATGCGTTCGGAATTATAGCTTGAGATGTGTTCGGGCAGGCGTTCGGGCTGAATTTCCTCGGTGCGTTCGAGCGCGACTGCGCGTTCGATGGTATGTTCCAGTTCGCGGACGTTGCCGCTCCAGACATAATTTTCGAGGATCTGCATAGCTTTTGCGGAAACGGCCAGATCGCGGCCGCTTTGTTCGCAGAATTTCTGCAGAAAATGATTGATAAGATCGGGAATATCTTCGGTGCGTTCGCGAAGCGGCGGCAGATGTATCGGAATGACCGAAATGCGGTAGAAGAGATCTTCGCGAAATGTTCCGTCGGTGGACATTTGCTTTAGATCACGGTTCGTTGCGGCGATAACGCGTGCGTCGATCGGTATCTCGTCGTGCGCGCCGACGGGACGAACCTTGCGTTCCTGAAGTACGCGGAGAAGTTTGACCTGCATCGCCGGCGACATTTCGCCGATCTCGTCAAGGAATATCGTGCCGTTATGCGCGGCTTCGAAAAGGCCTTTGCGGTTCGAATTCGCACCGGTGAAAGAGCCTTTGATATAGCCGAAAAGTTCGCTTTCAAGCAGAGTTTCGGTGAACGCGCCGCAGTTTATTGATATAAAAGGTTTTTCCGCACGCGGACTTAGATCGTGAATGGCTCGCGCGACAAGTTCTTTACCGGTGCCGCTTTCGCCTGTAACAAGGACGGTCGATTGAACCTCGGCGACGGTTTCGATCATCTGAAAGATCGCGTGCATCTTTGACGAATTGCCGACGATGTTCTTTATGCTGCCGCGTTCGCGCTGTGCGCGTTTGAATGCGCGGTTCTCATCAATGAGAGCTCGTTTTTCGAGAGCCTTTTTGACGATGAGCTTCATTTCATCGACATCAAAAGGTTTTTCGATATAATCGTCGGCTCCGAGTTTGAATGCTTCGCGCGTCGTATCGACCGATGCGTGAGCCGTCATAAAAACAACGGCGACATCCGGCATTGTCTCGCGAATATTGCGCAGCATTTCAATGCCGTCCATGTCCGGCATGCGTATGTCCGACACGACAAGATCGGCCGGTTCTTCGTTCAAACGCTGGAGAGCTTCGCGGCCGTTGGATGCGATACGAAGTTCGTGGCCTTCGGATTCAAAAACGAGTGTCAGTATCTGTCTGTAACTTGGTTCGTCATCGACGACTAAAATATTCGACATTTTTAAGTAACTTTAATTGTTAAAGGACTAAAAGGAAGCGGACGGCAAATGCCGACTTGTTTATATTGTCACAAATATTGACCGCTTTGTTCAAGTATAATTTTATTGTTAAGGATTTTTGATGTTCAACAAATTGGAAAGCGGCGTCGGTTCGGTGTCGGATACGGCGGCTGTTCCTGTTTCCGAAACGGGTTTTTGCCCGCGCGGGATAATGATCGAGATCGCCGTGCCTTCGTTCTCGCGGCTGGTGACGCTGATGGTGCCGTTGTGATCGCGGATGATTTGATAAACGATCGACAGGCCGAGACCGGTTCCGCCGGTCGTCGATGTCGAAAAAGGTTCGAATAACTGCTCGACCTGACGCTGCGGCATGCCGACGCCGGTATCGCGAAAGACTATTTTTACACGATCGTCCGACATTGTTTCAAGCGAAACGGTAAGCGTTCCGCCATTTGGCATTGCCTGAACGGCGTTACGCGAAAGGTTCCAAAAGACCTGTTTTAGCTGCGAACCATCGGCGTTTATAAAGACCGGAGCGTCTGGTAGATCGTTCTCCAGGCTGTGAATTTCCTGAATGTCCGGGCTGTGGCGAAGCAGCGTAAATGTTTCGCGGATCGCTTCGCGCAGATCGATCTCGGCCATTTCGCCGACCTTTGGCCGCGCGTAGCTGAGAAAATTTGTGATGATCTTGTTCAGACGGTCGGATTCTTTGAGGATTATTTCCATCAGATTTGCCTGAACGGAATCCGGCGGCATATTTGAATCAAGCACCTGTATCGCGCCGCGCATCGCGCCTAACGGATTGCGTATCTCGTGAGCCAAACCGGCGGCGACACGGCCGACAGCAGCAAGACGGTCTTTGCGGCGGACGCTTTCTTCCATCGAACGGATCTCGGTCAGATCTTGAAACGTGACGATCAGGCCGGTCGTTTCGAGCTGTTCGGAAAAGAGCGGCGAAATGCTGTAACCGACGTGAACGACAAAGCCGTCGGGGGTTTTGAGGTCGGTTTCGAAACGTGCGGGCTGTTCGAAATTTTCGGAAAGAGCGGCAGCGATCGCACGTGACGAATCGTTGAAGATCGTCGCGATGTTCTTGCCTTCGACCTCGGCGGAGCTTCGGCCGGTTATTTCGGCGGCGGCGGCATTGAACGTGAAAATATTGCCTTCGAGATCGGTCGTGACCAAACCCGACCGGATCGATTCGATAATGCGTTCGTGCAAAGCCCGCAGTGTGGCGAGTGTTTTGGTAGTTTCGACAAGCTGCTCGCCGGAATTTCGGCGGTCGGAAAGCCGCGAGGCAAGTATGCCGACGATCAATATCGCGACGACATTAAAACTGACATATTGAACGACCTTGCCGATCGTTTGATCGGGGCCGAAATTTTCGATGATGCCGGCGGTGGAAAGAACAGCCGAAGCAACGAGCATTCCGGCCGAAAGCAGCGACATTATCAGTGTTGCGAACGGATTAAGGAAAACACTCGAAACCGCGATCAGAATAATGTAAAGCGTTATATATGGTGAACTTAGGTCGCCTGTGCGCCATACGAGCCAGGTGATCAACAGGGCATCGAGTACGAATTGGACACGCACTTGCCACCAGAAACCTTTGCTTAGCCGGCACAAAAAAAAGTAAACGATCGTCAATCCGACGGCTATAATGAATACGAGGAAAAGGCCTTGCGGAAAGGCATCGAACGAAAGATTAAGCGCTCCACTGTGCCAGATCCAGGCCGTTACGAGCAGCACAAATATCAGCACTAGGCGGCCGATTATCAGCGTCTGAACCTTGTGAAGCGATCGCGAATTGGCTGGAAGCCGATTTTCGTCTAAACTAAGCATATTCTGCCGGATATTATATGGATACTCAGATCAACGACGCTAAATATGAAAAACGTCCATGGGGAAGTTTTACCATCTTGGACGAAGCCGATTTTTATAAGGTTAAAAGATTAGAGGTGCTGCCTGAAATGCGTCTGAGTTATCAAAGACACCGGCACCGGACCGAACATTGGTTCGTCGTTCAGGGCACGGCTAAGGTTACATTAAACGGCGAGGATTTTCTAGTAGAAAGCGGCGGTGCGATCGATATTCAGGCCGGAGATGCTCACCGCATTGAGAACCCGGACGCGGAAATAAATTTGATATTGATCGAAACCCAGACCGGCACATATTTTGGCGAAGACGACATCGAAAGGTTAGACGACGATTTCGGACGCGCCGCTTAAAATATAAAAACTGCATTTACCAGCCGCTCGCAAGCAAGGCATTTGCCGTCTATTAACAACCATTGATCTATAATGGCTATAACCTTCGAAAGAAAATTACCGGTTCTGCTGTCGTTCGTATTTTTGGTGCTGACCGCCATCGGCTTTATTTTTTACCAAAATGCGACGTCGCTGCAGGGCGCCATCGACCGCGAAAAGCGGACGACCGAGGTTTTTGCCAATCTTGATGCGGTAAATACTTCGCTGATGTCGATAGATAATGGAATGCAGGGATTCATCATCACCGGCAATCCGACATATCTTGATTCCTTTGCGCGTTCGAAGCTTACGATCTCTGACAGCCTGAACGAGCTTCGCCGGCTAAAATTCAACAATCTGGAACAGGTAGAACAATTCAATAACATCGAGCAAATGATCGCAGAACTGCTTGCGGAAACCGACCGCAAGATAGAATTGCGGCGAAGCTCGGGTTTTGAGAATGCGATCGTCGAAGTTTCAAGCCAGAAAAGCATCGCTCTTTCGAATCAGATCAGGCAAGCCATCGAAAATGCAAAAAGCCTGGAAATGAAAGAAATGGATGTGCGTGACGATCAGCTCAGCGGCCGGTTTAACCGCACGATCTGGATATTGATATTGGGAAGTATAGCCGGATTAGTATCGCTCGGGATCGCAAATGTGATCGTTTATATGGAGATACGCCGCCGCAAAAAAGCCGAGCTTTCGCTGATGGAAACCAACAAAGATCTGGAAAGCCGCATTGATGACCGCACCAAGCAGTTAAAAGATATAAATGAAAATCTGGTCGATCTAAGTCATCAGCGGCGTATCTTGCTTTTGAACGAACAGCATGCGCGGCAGGAAGCCGAGATAGCGAACCGGCTGCGCGACGAATTTATGGCGACCGTTTCGCATGAACTGAAAACGCCGCTTAATTCGATACTCGGCTGGGCGCGGCTTTTGAACAGTTCGCGGCTGAACACTGATCAAACGAATAAGGCGATCGAGACGATCATTAAAAATGCCGAAACGCAGAATCATCTGATCGAAGATCTTTTGGATGTCGCAAAAGTCATTTCCGGAAAAATGGAACTCGATCTTGCGCCGGTCAATGCGGCTGAGGTCGTAAGGCATTGTGTCGAAAGCATTGCTCCTTCGGTACAGACAAAGCAGCAGCACATAAATGTCGAGATTGACGATGATACGGAAAGGACGAAAATTATGGGAGACGCCAATAGGCTGCGTCAAATAGTAGGAAATCTGCTGACAAATGCCGTTAAATTTACGCCGGAAAACGGGAATATCGATGTTGTTCTGGCGGCTGAAAATGGAGATCTAAAACTAACGGTCGCGGATGACGGCATTGGTGTAGATCCGGATTTTCTGCCGATGATGTTTGAAAGGTTTCGTCAGGATGTTTCGAACGTCGGGAAAAGTTCCGGTCTTGGACTTGGTTTATCGATCGTAAGGAATTTGACGGAAATGCACGGCGGTTCGGTCAAAGCCGAAAGCGACGGCGACGGCAAAGGTGCAAAATTTACCGTGATACTGCCGATAAACAAATCTTAGATATTTCAGATTAAGAATTCAATCAGATCTCAGATCAATATTTTCCGGATCGCGTTCAAAAGGTCGTCGGCGATGATGTCGGGTTGGCGGTCGAGTTCGTTTTCCGCCTTGACGCCATAACCTGTACGGACGAGCGCGGTTTTGATGCCGGCGGCGAAACCGGTTTCGATGTCCAATGCCTTATCGCCGATCATCCACGAATTTTCCATATCGATCTCAAATTCCTGCTTTGCTTGTTCGATCATTCCCAAACGAGGCTTGCGGCATTCGCAGCCGGCATCAGGCATATGCGGACAGAAATAGAACGCATCAATTAGATCTCCTGTTTCTTTTTCTATCGCATCGTGTATGGAATGCATTGCGGCTAAGTCGTAAATTCCGCGTGCAATGCCTGATTGGTTCGTCACGACCAAGATCAGAAAATCATTTTCTTTTAACAGACGTAACGATTCGACCGTGTAGGAAAATAATCTCAGATCTGCGACACGCGAAAGAAAATTTACTTCTTCTATCAGCGTGCCGTCGCGGTCCATAAATACGGCTTTTTGCTTTGGCTTCATAATTTAGAATCTTGAAACTCCTGAGCTTGGCTTTACGATATAACCGGAATGACCGACTTGTCTTCTTGTAGAAATCTCGCGGCAATATCAAAAACCCTTTGCGGCGAAATTCGCGTCATACACCGGTGATCGATCGGACAATCGCGCAGCATACAAGGCGAACATTCGACCGGTTCGCGGACTACGATCGATCTGTCTGAAAAAGGCCGCGTGGTTTCCGGGTTCGTCGGGCCGAAAATAACGATCGTATCTGTTCCGACAGACGGCGCGATGTGTGCGAGTCCCATATCGTTCGATATCAGCAGATCGACCTCGCTCAAAACCGCCGCGGCTTCGCCCACATCGGTTTTGCCGGTCAGGTCAAAAGTTTTGTTCTTCGAAAGCGACATTACTTCTTCGGAAACATCTCTGTCGTCCAGCGAACCGATCAGAACAACCGCCGCGTTCAGTTCTTCGGAAAGCAGGTCGTTGAGTTCGGCAAAATATTTCGCCGGCCAACGCTTGGCACGCGAATTTGTCGAACCGACTCCGAGACCAATGATGATTCTGCTTTCATCAATGCCGATATTCGTAAAAATTTCCCGAGCTTTGATGCGTCTTTCATCGGAAACCGGAAGCGAGATGTCAGCTGGAAAACGTCCGACGGTTTCTTTACCCAAAACGCGGCGTTCGGTTTCCGCTACCAAATTCAGATAATAAAAAACCTCGTGGTTGCGGTCTTTCCATTCGGGAACGGCGATCGGATCGGTCAGCAAAAGTCCGCGAAGATCTTTGTTGTAACCGATCCGCCGCGGCACTCTTGCAAGTATCGTGGTCAAAGCAGATTCGAAAGAATTCGGCAGCAGAACCGCGAGGTCGAATTTTGTGTCGCGCATCAAATCAGCCTGGTGAAATATCGAACGGTATTTTGGTTTCGTCTTATTGATCGTAATTATTTCGTCGATAAAATCGGCATCGCGAAAAAGGCCGTCGGCCCAAGGTTTAGCGGCCAGCGAGATTTCGGCATCCGGAAATATCCGCCGCAATTCGCGCAGAGCGGGAATTGTCATAACGGCGTCGCCGACCCAATTTGTTCCGCGGACGAGTATTTTCATTTATTGAAACAGGGTGCGTAGGCCTTCGGAAAGATCCGTTTTCGGTTTCCAATCAAGTTCCTGAATTATGCGGTTCAGATCGGAAACATAATTTAACGGAACCGGATCGGGAAGCGGATCGCTTTTGTCAATAACAGCTTGAAGTCCCGAAACGTCTTCCATCGTTCTGATCAGATCCGACAGCGTTAGAGCATTTTCGCGGCCGCCGCCTAGATTGTAAAGTCCGTGGCGAATAACACTGTCGATGAATGATTCGCAGGCCAGAGCCATATCTGAAACATGCAGAAGATCGCGTTTAGGCAAGCCGCCGCCGGGAAGCCTAATAGCTTCGCCGCTGTTTATCGCCTCGGCAAAATGACCGACGAAATTCGGCAGATTGCCTTCGCTTTTCGGCGCGTAAACGGTCGATAAACGGAAAATGCAGGAGCGAAAACCATTTTGATTCGCGTAAAATTCGACATATCTTTCGGCGATCAATTTTGACCATTCGAGCGCTGATTGTCCGCTGTAAAGTGTTTGACAGGTTTCCGGCACGACCAAATGATTATCGGCAAAACGGCCGTAAACGTCTTTTGTCGATGCAAAAATAAAAACGGCTCCTTTTTTTATTCGCTCCAGAATATTTATGGTACCGTCAACATTTATGCGAAAAGTTTCGGCTGCGTGCTGCGGCGATTTGTCCAAATGAGCCGCAAGATGAATGACCGCGTCGTATTCGCCGATATCATCCAGTTGCCCCGGATCTGAAATATCACGGTCATACCGCCGCGAAAGATCGTCGGCACCGAAATGTTCGACGATGTGCGTACCCAAATATCCGCTGCCGCCAGTGACCAAAACCTTCATATTTGAAAGGATAAGATGCGAAACTGTTTCGTGCAATCCGCCGATATAGAACTAGACATACGACGCCTAAAACAATTATCATTAAATAGGGAAAACCCGAACCTCTCCTTTGCCCGCGCTTGGATCTTTGCCGATGCAAAACACAACCTCTGTAAAAAAAATACGTTCAAAAAAACCGCCGGCAGCTTGGAAAAGATCGCGCGGCATCAGTTCGTATAAGGCTCCGCCGCCATCGCGTTTTCGGCGCATTTTGCGAAAGATATTCAATCCATGGACGCTCGGAGCTTCGCTAATAGTTTTGCTGATCGGATTTTTTACAGTCACATATTATTGGTTCGATTTTTCGGATCAGATAGATCGTCGGCTTTTGAGCGGAGTCGTATTCACACCGTCGGCCGGGATCTATTCCGCTCCAAAAACCCTGCGAGCGGGCGAACAGATATCGCTTACCGAACTTATAGATTATTTGAAATCGGCAGGTTACATCCAAAAGAACGACAAAGCAGATCAATCGCGCAGCCGCTATTCGGTGGACGAGGACGGCATAACGATACAGCCCGGAGTTACGGGCATAATCGACGGCAAGAAAGTTTTTGCCGATCTGCGAGTTTCGTTCAGCAAAGATAATAAATCGGTCAAGAACATTACCGATATCGATTCGACCAGCATAGTCGAGAACGCTCAGCTTGAACCGAAAATGCTCAGTACCGTCGCTGCCGAAGGCGACGGCCGACGCAAAACGGTGAATTTTGCCGATATTCCGCAAACTTTGATCGACGCAATAACCGTTACCGAAGACCGTGCGTTTTTTGAACATTATGGCGTAAATCTTCGCGGCATCGCGCGGGCATTTTGGAGCAGATACGAGCTTTCCGATGATTCGGTTTTGGCAAATCAAGGCGGTTCTTCAATTACGCAGCAGCTTGTAAAAAATCTTTTGCTGACAAACGAGGTGACCTGGAAACGTAAAATAACCGAAGCCGGAATGTCTGTCGTGCTCGAAACAAAATTGGACAAGAAAGAGATATTCGGGCTTTACGCAAATCAGATCTATTTGGGACAGCACGCCGGTTTATCTATATACGGCGTCGGCGAAGCGGCGAATGTTTATTTCGGCAAGGATGTTTCGCAATTGACCTTGTCTGAATCGGCTTTCATCGCCGGCATAATCCGAAGCCCGAACCGATATAATCCTTATAAAAATCCGGGACGCGTCGAAGAAAGACGCAACCAGATCTTGCAGTCGATGCAAGAGGTCGGGAAGATCTCGAGTGCCCAATATGAGCAGGCCCGAAATGTAAAACTTGAGCTTAAGCCGATAACCGATAAAAGCGTTCAGCAGGGAATGCCGTATTTTTCACAGTACGCCATCGAGGAATTGCCAAAGATAACAAGCGATCCGGAAGCGATGCAGCATTACCGCGTTTATACGTCGATCGATCCGGATCTGCAGAAAATGGCTTACGAAACGGTCAGCAAACGGTTGGAAAAACTCGACAGATTATTCAAAAAAAGATCGCCCGGAAGATTGGATGCGGCTCTGGTTGCGATACGGCCGAAGACCGGCGAGATCGTCGCAATGGTCGGCGGCCGCAATTTTGCAGAAAATCAATTCAACCGCGCGACCGACGCGATGCGTCAGCCGGGTTCGGTATTTAAACCTTTTGTTTATGCGACCGCGATAAATTCGGCTTACGACACGGCATCGCGCGTTTTTACGGCGGCGACGGTTCTGAAGGACGAAAAGAAGGTTTTTACGTTCGATCAAAATTCCTATTCGCCGAATAATTACGGCGACCATTTTTCGGGCGAAGAGATCACGCTGCGCGACGCTTTGGTGCGAAGCAAGAATACTGTAACGGTCGATCTGGGAATGCAGGTCAATATCGGCAAAGTGATGAACATGGCCGCAAAGGCCGGAATGCCGAAGGTCGAAAAAGCATATCCGTCGATGGCTCTCGGAACGGCAGAAGCGACGCCTCTGCAGGTTGCGACAGCTTACACGACATTTGCGAACCTCGGCGACCGCGTTCTGCCGATGCCGATAACAAAGATAACCGAGGGCGACGGCAAGATAATCGCGCTTCCGGTGCCGGATAAACAGCAGGTGATCCGGCCTGATGTCGCTTATATAATGGACGACATAATGAAGGACGTGATAAACCGCGGCACGGCGGCTCAGACAAAAAGCTGGGGCTTTCAAAATGTTTCGGGACAAAAAGCGTTCGCCGGAAAAACCGGAACATCGCGCGACGGCTGGTTCGCCGGATTTACGCCGGATCTGGTTTGTGTCGTGTATGTCGGTTTCGATGAGAACGGCGATCTGGGAATGACCGGATCAGAATCGGCAATGCCGATCTGGGCCGATTTTATGAAGGCGGCTTTAGACCTTCACCCTGACTGGAACGGCGATTGGGAAGCTCCGTCAAATTTGCGCAAAGCCGAAATAGACATCCGCAACGGCTCTCTGATACGCGAACTGGGTTCGGCTTCAAGTGGAACTCCTACGCCGACACCGACTCCTACGCCGACGCCCAAACCTTCGAATTCGAATATCGATATGTCGCTCTGGGAAGGCGATATTCCCGAAGCCGAACCAGAGATCTATGTAACCGATGTGCCGCCGGAATTTCGCCGCATCGAATGGTTCATCGGCGGAACGATACCGAATAAAAAATTATTGAATGAAGAAGACGATCTGCTGCTCGAAAACGAAGAGCTGACGCCCGAAGGCTTGCCGAAACCATCGCCGACACCAACACCTTTAGACGGAACTTGGCAGGAAAAAGCCGAGCCGCAAAAGCCCGGCAATTCGAACAGCAGAGCCGCGCCTGCGATGCGGCAGCCGGACAGCAATGTTCGCCGTCCGGATCTGCCGGATCAATGATCTACATCCCGAGATTTTTAAATAAAAATCCGTAGATATCGGCTTGTTCCTGTATCTGTTTTGACGTCGGTTTTCCGGCGCCGTGTCCGGCTTTTGTTTCGATGCGGATCAGAACAGGAGCATCGCCGGCCTGCGCGTTCTGCAGTGTTGCCGCATATTTGAAGCTGTGTGCCGGAAAAACCCGGTCGTCGTGATCGGACGTTGTAACAAGCGTTGCCGGATATTTTGTGCCCGGTTTTATATTGTGCAGCGGCGAATATTTATACAACGCTGCGAAATCTTCGGCGTTATCAGGCGAACCGTAATCGGACGTCCAAGCCCAGCCGATCGTAAATTTAGGGAAGCGAACCATATCCATTACGCCGACGGCAGGAAGAGCCGCTCCGAAAAGTTCCGGCCGCTGATTCAGAACCGCTCCGACGAGCAAGCCGCCGTTCGATCCGCCTTGAATGGCGAGCTTTTTATTTGATGTGTATTTATTTGCGATCAGCCATTCGCCGGCCGCGATGAAATCGTCGAAAACATTTTGCTTCTTGAGCCGCGAACCGTTTTCCCACCACGTCTTGCCGTATTCCGAGCCGCCGCGAATATTGGCGACAGCATAAACACCGCCCATTTCGAGCCATGGAATCCGGGCGACCGAGAACGACGGCGTCATCGAAATATTAAAACCGCCGTAACCGTAAAGCAGCGTCGGATTGGTTCCGTCGAGCTTGATGCCTTTTTTCGAGACGATGAACATAGGTATCTTCGTGCCGTCCTTGCTTGGATAAAAGACCTGTTTTACATCGAATTTCGCCGGATCGAATTTTACATTCGGTTTGCGGAACAACTGGCTTTTGCCGGTCTTTAGATCGTATCGATAGATCGTCGGCGGTGTGTTATAGCTTGTGAAAGTGTAAAAGGTCTCAGCCGCTTCGCGCTTTCCGCCAAAGCCGCCTGCCGAACCGATTCCCGGAAGCTTTATATTTCCAAGGAATTTTCCGGCTGTCGTAACTATTTTTATTTGCGAATAAGCGTCTTTCAAATAATTCAAGATCATTTGATCACCGAACAAGCTAACGCCTCCGAGCGTTTCTTTTGTTTCCGGCACGACATCTTTCCAGATATGGCTTCGAGCCAGCACATTGACCGAAACGACGCGGCCAAGCGGAGCGTCTTTGTCGGTTGAAAAGTAAAATACCGGGCCGTCGTTGCCGATAAAACCATAGCTTGCGTTTAGATCGGTGATAAGCGGAATGATCGGAGCATCCGGTTTTTCGAGGCTTTTGAAATAGACCATATTCATCCGCTCGGTTCCTTTGCCGATGTTTATGATGAGCCATTTGCCGTCTTCGGAAACGTCTCCGCCGACGAAGTATTCGCCGTTGTCAGGACGTTCGTAAACGACCTTGTCCTCGGATTGATCCGTGCCGAGTTTATGAAAATAGAGCTTTTGAAAGAACGTCTGACTTTTCAGTTCGCCGCCTTCTTCGGTTTGCGGAAATCGGCTGTAAAAAAAGCCGGAATTATCTTTTAGCCAAGAAACGCCGCCTTGCCGATTAGGTTGTAGCGTATCTTTCAGATATTCGCCGGTTTCGACGTTCATTATCCGCCATTCTGTCCGATCCGAACCAGAATGTGCGATGCCGTATGCCCAAAGTTTTCCGTCGTCGGTAAACGACGAACCGGAGAGAGCGGCAGTGCCGTCGCTTGTGATCTTGTTCGGGTCAAAGAATACTTTCCCCGGATCTTTGACCGAATCGGCGATATATAGCACGCTTTGATTCTGCAGGCCGTCATTTCTTGAATACAGATATTTATTGCCGATCTTCGAAGGAGCCGAAATGCGTTCGTAATTCCAAAGTTCGGTCAGACGCTTTTTGATCGATTCACGCTGCGGGATCGTCGCAAAATAAGCGTCGGTCAAAGCGTTTTCCTGTCCGATCCATTTTTGCGTTTCATCGGATCCGGTATCTTCCATCCAGCGGTACGGATCGTAAACTTTTATTCCATGGTAATCATCGACCTGATCCGAACGCCGAGGCTTTGGATATTCGATCTGTGAAAGAACATCGAGGGAACCGAGGCAAAGAACAGCCGCGATCGAGAATGCAAAAAAGCGCAGTTTCATAATCATATATTTTCCTGAAAATAGAGATGTAGGAATTATATACGAATCAACTGAAACCGACGAATTGTGAATTAAAAGACGGGCAGGCTTTCGGCGAGCGAATCGCGGTATTGTTCGTAGCTTTCGGAATTGACAGATGCGGGAAGCAGATGTTTATGCGAATAAAGCAGTTTTTCGGTTTCGTCCAAAGGCTTTGGACGTGCCATCAAATAACCTTGGCCAAAATCGCAGCCGAGTGTCTGCAGAACGGCGAGCTGGCTTTCGGTTTCGATGCCTTCGGCTATGACGCGCATCTTTAAATTCTTTGCGAGAGAGATTATGGTTTGCAGAAGTTCGGAATTTTCGCCGTTCGATCCTACGCCGGAAACGAACGAGCGGTCGATCTTTAGAGTATCGAAAGGCAGCCGCTGAAGGTAACTTAACGATGAATAACCGGTGCCGAAATCATCTATGCTCAACTGAACGCCGATGCGTTTCAGCCGCCGCAGAACATTTACCGTATTTTCCGGATTTTCCATCGTCGTGCTTTCGGTGATCTCAAGTTTTAAGGTTGCCGGATCGATCCCTGAAAGTTCCAGAGCGAGTTCGACATCATCTATAAGATCTTCGTTCGACAAATGTTTACCGGAGATATTTATGCTTACAAGCAGGTCTTTGTAATCCGGAGAGATCTTTTGCCACACTGCAAGCTGCTTTGTTGTTTCCTGAAGTATCCAGACGGTTATCGGCTGGATAAGACCGGAACTTTCTGCGATCGGAATGAACGTGGCCGGCGGTATCAAGCCGAATTCGCTGTGATGCCAGCGTAAAAGAGCTTCGAAACCGACAATGCGGCCTTCGGTCAACGAAACTATCGGCTGATAATGCATCGAAAGCTCATTGCGTTCGAGTGCGTGGCGAAGATCCATTTCAAATCGAAAACGTTTTAAGAAACGGGCGCGAAGTTCTTTTGTAAATACGCCTAATCCGGTGCCGCTTTCTTTAGCAAAATGCATGGCTATATCGGCGTCGCGAAGGATCTGTTCAGGCGTGTCGTATTCGGCGTCGCACGGAGCAATACCGATATTCAGATCGATGTTTATATTATTGCCGCTGAGCGAAAAAGGCTGTGTGATGCTTTCGTAAATGCGGCGTGCGACTTTCTGAGCTTTGCCGACGGTTGCGAGATCGCGGAGAATGATCGCGAATTCGTCTCCGCCGATACGCGCGACCGTGTCGTTCGGATTGAGCATTCGAACAAAACGTTTTGCGGCGATCGCAAGGACTTTGTCGCCGATCGTGTGGCCAAGCGTGTCATTGATATGTTTGAAAGAACGAATATCAACAAAAAGGACCTGAAAATTCTGTGTCGGATCATCGCGGTATTCAAGGATCAGCTTTCGCAGAATATCGCCGAATTTTTTGCGGTTCGGAAGGCCTGTCAGAGAATCGTGAAGAGCGGCGTGCTGAAAATCTTGTTCGCTTTTGCGAAGAGCGATGTTCGCGCGTTCTTCTTTTTGAAGCGACCTCAGAAGTTCTTCGGAATGTTTTTCCGCTTCAACGCGGCGTTCGCGTTCCGTTTCCGCACGATCGCGTTCGGCTTGTTCGACGTTCGCAACGGCTGTGTTCACTTCATCGATCGATTGACGATAGCTGAAATATGCGATGCCGATCGCCGCAAAAGAGATAACAGCCGTCATCACATCGCCATAAGTAAGCAGCTTATAGAATATTCCCGCCAAAGATGCTCCGACGATCTGTGTCATCGAACTTGAAAAACAATCCTTTGTCCACATTTCCCAAAAAGGTTTGTTCTCGCGGACGGATTGAAAAGCACCGGCAATGATCGAAGAGGTAAGGAACTGAGTCAATGCCAATATTCCAAGCAGAGAAATAAGCTGCGGCGTTTTTGAAACATCAAACGAAAACCCAAAAAGATTCGGAAGCGAAAGCCATACAAGGAACGTAATGCTTGTGCATAGTGTGTGAAGAGCGGCGTTCCACAAGATCATATGCTGGCCGAACGGAATGCCGCGTTTTCGCAGATTCAAACATTCCGAAAGCATTCCGACGCTTGCGATAACGATCGCCGGTTCGCCGCCGTAAATAAGGAATGTCAGAAAGATCAATGCATCCGAAAAACTTACCGCAAACTTTGACCTCGGCAAAATAAAAGACATCCGCGGGCCGGCGAAAACACCAAGGCCGACCAATATAAGGTAGCGCCAATCGATATTTTCATACGGCAAAGCACCGAGCGCGGCGAGAAGACAAGATCCTCCCAACACGATCACCACCATTTTAAAGATATTCGACCTATCGTTCATTAAGTTCAAGAACGTCAACCAAGCAACGGCAAATATTAAATTTTAGGAACTCGGTGAAACATTGGCGCACCGCGCCGATGAAAGACAATATCACTTTATCTCAATAAAATCCAGCTTTTTTTTCAATATCGTGACTACTTACTATACATAAAAAATGGATACTTTCTATGCGCGACGGTAAGTTGTCCAAATAGTGTATTTATGACATCGAAAATATTATTCGGATACCAAGTATACAAAAATGCCGCAAGTCAAAATTTCCCGTTACGGCGGCAGGCTGCCTAACGTAACTTGAACATTATCAATGAGTTGCGAATGCGAAAACGTAAGGAAAAAACTTTGGCACGAGCCTTGATATAGTTAGTGCGTAACGAGGCGGAAAGCTTCGAAATTGACAGGAATGACAGGAGAAAATATTAAAATGAAAAACTTTAAGAAACTATTCGCAGCTTTAACACTTACCGTAGTTCTCGCTTTTGGTACAAACATCGCTTCAGCAGGTCTTTTGATCTCTGATCTTACAGGCGGCGAGGATCCATGCCCACCTCAAACAGTTGATACTTTTACAGGCATCATCGTTCTTGGCTTTACCGGTTTGTTGATCAGCGATGCCGCTGATACAGATGCACCGGCTAGCTGCGGAATTATAGTTCTCGGCTAATCAAAAAAGTTGAAACCCACACCAACGGCTTTGTCGAGCGATCGGCGGAGCCGTTTTCATTTGGGATTTCGTGTTGGTGAAAGCGACCTTAAGATCGCGACCGCTTTTGGGAGAACTTCGAGAACGCGATCGACGTCTTCGTTATTATTGTATTTACCAAAGCTGAAACGAACAGCTCCGCGGGCAATGTCATCGGCCGCGCCGAGAGCTTTTATGACGGGCGAAGGTTCTATGGAACCCGACGAACAAGCCGAACCGGTCGAAACGGCAATGCCCTGCATATCCAGATTTATCAGCAAACCTTCGCCGTCGATGCCTTTGAACATAATATTCGAAAGGTTCGGCAAGCGTTTTTCAGGCGAACCGTTAAGTGAAGTTCCGCTGATCTGTTCGAAAACAAGGTCCTCGAAACGATCGCGGAGAACTTTCAGCTCGGCAGAATTTTCGAGCAGATTATCTAAGGCGAGTTCGCATGCTTTCCCGAAGGCGACAATATTCGGCACGGATTCGGTTCCGCCGCGGCGTTCGCGTTCCTGGCGGCCGCCGATATTTTGCGGATGAAGACGCACGCGCCGCCGCACGTACAATGCTCCGATGCCTTTCGGGGCGTATATTTTATGGCCGGATAACGAGAGCAGATCGCAGCCGATCTCTTCGACATCCACGGCGATCTTACCGGCTGCCTGAACGGCATCTGTATGAAAGAAGATCTTTTTGCCGTCTTTGCGGAGTTCGGCGACAAATTTTCCGATCTCGGCGACCGGCTGAAGCGTGCCGATCTCGTTGTTCGCGGTCATTATCGTGACCAAGATAGTGTTTTCGCGGACGGCTTTTTTTACGTCGTCAAGCCGCACGAGTCCGTCTTCATAAACCGGAAGATAGGTTACTTCGTAACCGAGTTTTTCCAGATCTTCGCAGACACTTTTTACGGCAGAGTGTTCAATTGCGGATGTGACGATGTGATCTCCGACACGGCCATTTGCTTCGAGAACGCCGCGAATGGCCAAATTATTGGCTTCCGTGCCGCCGGATGTGAAAACGATCTCGTTCGGACGGGCGTTGATCAGAGCGGCCGTTTGATGCCTGGCTTTATCGACGGCGGCACGCGCCGTTTGCCCAAAATGATGAATGCTCGAGGCGTTGCCGAAATTATCGGTCAGAAAAGGCATCATCGCCGCCAGAACTTCGGGGTCGATGGGCGTTGTCGCACTGTTATCTAAATACACTCTGCGGAACATATATATAGTTTAACGCGTAAAGCCTTGTTGCCCTAAATAGCGATAATAAGATAAATTAAAACGTGGACGAGTCCGTTTGCATCAAAGTGCCAACGACTTTGCTATTAAAGGAATAAAAATGGATTTTACTACAAAAGAAATATTCAAAAGATACGCCGGGCTGATAACCGGAAGACCGATGTCGCCCGTATTTCTGAACATACTCGTGACAAGTGTCTGCGATATGCGCTGTACACACTGCTTCTTTACCGAAGAGCTTGATGACCGTCCGCGCAAAAAGCTGCAGATGAAGACCGACGAGATCGCGAAAATATCGGAAACGCTTGGCGGAAATCTCGGCGTTCTGGTTTTGGCCGGCGGCGAACCTTTTACGCGAAAAGATCTGCCGGAGATCGTCAGAGCTTTTTATGAGAATAATAAACTCGATTCGGTCTATCTGATGTCGAACGGGCAGATCCATCAGCGCATCTTTCCTGATGTCACGCGGATCATGGAAGAATGTCCTAATTTGAATGTAACGGTTGCCTTGGGCATTGACGGAATGAAGGAATCTCACGAGAAGATCCGCCGTAAAGAAGGAAGCTGGGACAAAGCCATTCACACTGCACGAACGCTTCAGCAAATGAAAGCCGAGCAGTTCCCGCAGCTCGATATTCAGACCTGTACCTGCGTCATGCGTTCGAACGAAGATACGATCTTTGATTGGTACGATTTTCTGAAATACGACCTAAAGCCGGACAAGGTCAATATCAATTATATTCGTCCGCCTTCGGCAGATCCGACCGAGCTTGAATTCGATCATCGCCGTTACGCAGAGCTTTCGCATATGATCTTGGAAGATACGAAAAGTGCGGCTCTGAAAAATAATTACGGCGGAAAATCGGGATTTTTTAAGGCGGCCGTGGATATTTATATGCACGACCTGATCGCAAAAACAAAAGAAGAGAACAAGGCTCAATTAAAATGTTATGCCGGAAGCGCCGGCGCTGTTATTTATGACAACGGCGTGCTTTCTTCATGCGAGAACAAGCCGGATGTCCTGAATTTACGCGATTACGACTGGGATTTTCAGGCCGCTTGGAAAACCGACCTGATGAAAGAACGCCGCAAGGAAGCCGGTGCCGGCTGTCACTGCACGCACGAATCAAATTGTTTCTATCCGTCGCTGCCTTTCAACACGGGCCATTTGATCAAGATCAAAAAGCTCGAAAAACAAATGAAAAAAGCAGCAGCCGATATGAGCAGTTTTGCAAAGGCGAAAGAGGTCGCGTTGAAAGCGTAGGAGCTGATGAATATCACCGTCGAAAAAACTCTGGAGATGCCGAATGCCGTTCTATTTGCCCGGCAGCTGGAGGTTGCTTTAAAAAAAGAGCAAAAAAAACGGCAGCATTTTTATTCGATCATCGACGAAAACAAAAAGATGGAGTTTATTAACGGAGAGATATATTTTCAGTCGCCGGTAAAGTTGAGGCATAACTCGGCGATGCTGGCACTGGCAAAATTACTGCACACTTACACCGCCGTGAATAAGCTCGGCTATGTCGGAGCAGAAAAACTTCTAGTTTCGCTCACGCGCAATGATTACGAACCGGACGTATGTTTTTTCGGTAAGGAAAAAGCCACGAAGTTCAAAGCGGCTCAGATGCAGTTTCCGGCTCCTGATCTGGTCGTGGAAGTTTTGTCGAAAACCACCGAAACGCACGACCGCGGAATCAAATTTACCGATTATGCCGCACACGGTGTTTCCGAATATTGGATAGTCGATCCGGAAAACGAAACACTGGAACAATATATCCTGGACGACGACGGAGAATACGAGTTAATAATGAAATCAAAGGACGGAATGGTCAGAAGCCAAGCCGTCAGCGGCTTCAAAATTCCGGTAAGATCGATATTCAGCGAAGCCGAAAACCTGAAGACTCTGCAGGCTATTCTGGGCGGTTCAAAATGAAGAATGGCCGGCGAAAAATGCAGTTTTGCCGCCACCGGCGAGGTTGCGATGAAGATTTAGGTATTGGGTTTGGTGTGCAGCGGGTGCGAACCGCATGAAAGGATGAGGTTGGCCTTGCGGCCAGATCCAAAGTCAGCGAGCGCAAGGGAAGCGTTTCCCTCCGGAGTTATACCGGATAGGTCTTTAGGGGACTTTGCTCACGATCCGACGAAAAATAAACGCTGAAACGTTGGTGACTAAAACCGAAAAATTGTGAGCGAAAGCGCCGTAAGTGGGTTGAAATCCCACCACACCAAAAAACATGTTTGTTGTTAAGGACGAAGGCGGTGCTCTACTGATCAACGGCAAGGATTACGAGGGATTTGTCGATGATAGATTTTGCTCGCAATGTTCCGAACAAAGAATTTATTCGGATCAGTATGATGCCTTTTTTTGTGCGGAATGTAACGAGTGGTGGGAAGATGCCTGCAGTGATCCAAATTGCGGCTATTGTAAAGGGCGACCGTGGAAACCCTTAGAATAGAATAAAGATGCAGCAGCAAAACGATCCTAAGATATTAATAATCTCGTCCGATACCGGCGGCGGCCATCGGTCGGCGGCGGTTGCGATCGTCGAGGGTGTAGAGCGTTTTTGGCAGGGCGAATCGGCGGCGGTTCGGGTTATGAAGGCGATCGAAGAATCGCATCAAATAACCAATAAGCTTGTCGGGGTTTATAACTGGCTTTTGCGGAACAAGCAAGGCTGGATGAAATATTTATATTGGGCCGTCAATAAATTTCGGCCCGAAACGCGCGAATTCTTTCACAAACGCTGTGTCGGTTTTATAAAAAATTCTTTCGAAAAATGGTGTCCACACGTTGTGGTCAGTGTTCATCCGCTGACGCAGCATATCGTCGGCCGCATCCTTCGCGAATTGAATATGGTTTCGCAGATACCGCTTGTCACGGTCGTTACTGATCCGTGTTACGGTTTTTGGCGCGGCTGGGCATGTGACGACGTTTCACTTTATTTGGTGGCGAATGACGAAGCGCGACGGCAATTGGTCGATTACGGCGTCGATCCCGAAAAGATCAAGATCTCCGGGCTTCCGCTGCATCCTAAATTTCAGGAAGTTGACGATGCGGCGGCACAAAAGGCTCGTTCGGCTTTTGGGCTCGATCCTGAAAAATTTACCGTTTTCGTCAACGCAGGCTGGATCGGCGGCGGAAATATTCCGGCTATCTTTAAGGAATTGGTCCGCGGCGAACTGGATGTTCAGGCAATATTTCTTGCGGGCAAGAACGAAGACCTGCGGCTTCATGCGGAAAAACTAGCGGAGTCCGCAAAATTTCCGGTCAAGGTCATCGGTTATTCGGATGAGATCGAAAAACTTATGCAGTCCGCCAATGTTATGGTATCGAAACTCGGCGGTCTAACGACATTTGAGGCATTGGCTTGCCGGCTGCCGATAATCGGCGATGCAACGACGCCGCCGATGCCGCAGGAAGCCGGAACATTGGAGTTGATCAGATCGCGCGGAGCAGGAATTATGCTCGAAAAGGCAAGCGATATTGTGCCTACGATCCGATCTTTGATAGGCGATTCGCAGCGTTACCGCGAAATGAAAGCGGCGACCTTCGGGCTTTCCAATGCCAATTCGACCGAACATATCGTTCGCGAGATCGCAGCTCTTATGCCGAAAAAACAAATAGCCGCGGCCGATTCGATCGCCGCCTGATAAAAATTCGATCTTGAACACTTGTCAGTTTTCGGTCATTTCATTAACCTCGTTCATATAATTTTGATCACTATCTTGGAGAAATCATCTTGAATCTTTTACTTGAAGGTAAATGTGCGTTCATTTCCGGCGGCACACGCGGTATCGGAGCAGCTTTATGCGAAGTCTTTGCCCGCGAAGGAGCCGACGTCGCATTTAATTACAACTCGCGTGACGACCTTGCCGAAGATGTCCGCAAACGCATCGAATCTTACGGCCGAAAAGCTTTGTCTTTTAAGGTTTCCGTGACAGACCGCGTCGGCATGAAAAAGGTCGCGCGCGAGATCGCCGAAACTTGGGAACATATCGATATTTTGGTGAACAACGCCGCGGTAAATAAGGCCGACAATTTTGCAACGACCACCGATAATTCTTGGGATTGGGTCGTCGATACGAACGTCAACAGCCTTTTTGCCGTTACAAAACCTTTCTATAAACAAATGATCCGCAAACGAAAGGGAACTATTCTCAATATAACAAGCATCGGTGCGATCAGAGCTTTGCCGACATCCGTTCATTACGCTACATCAAAAGCAGCGATGATCGGATTTACAAAATGCCTTTCGCGCGAAGCGGCAAATTTCGGCATCACGGTAAATGCGATCGCCGCCGGGATCTTCGACACGGATCTCGGCAATACATTGCCGGAAAGACTTTTGCAGGCTCATGAAAGCTGGGTTTCTGTCAAACGGCTGGGCAAACCTGCGGAGCTTGCAGAATTTGCGGCATTTTTGGTGAGTTCGCGAAATACCTATATGAACGGTGAGGTTGTGACCGTTGACGGCGGCACGATCACGTAATTAAAACAATCGCATATTTTAGGTAATATCAAAAAGCTTTAATGAAATTGAAAGTCAATTCTAACTTATTGAAAATAAACGACTTAGGTTGACAATAGGCTTTGTTCGGAATATTATTGCAAGAGTGGCGGCAAACCACGGAGGTGATCTTATGGCTAGAACCGAACTTATCGAACAACTGAATAATGCTTTAAGCTGTGAGCTTGCAGGAGTTATACAATATTCCCAGCACAGTTATCTGGTGACCGGAACGGAACGCGAAGTGTTCAAAGAATGGTTCCGCGATCAAGCTGAGGAAGCTCAGGATCACGCGGAAACACTCGGCGACAAGATCGTCGCATTGGGCGGCGTTCCGACCGTCGAACCGGCGATGATCAGACAATCGACCGACCTGAAAGAGATGCTCAAGCTCGATCTGGAATTGGAACGCGAAGCTCTGACAGTTTATATGGCTGCTTGGGCTGCTTGCGACGACAACGATCTGCCGCAGAAATTCTGGCTCGAAGAGCGAATAGCAAGCGAACAAATGCATGTCGAGGAACTTGAAAAACTCACATCCGAAACTCGTTCAAAAGTAAATTCAGAAAAAATAATCCTTAGGGAAGTTAGTTAAAGAACTTGAAAGCTTAAATAGCAAAGGCTGTCAGAAATGACAGCCTTTTTTTTGATATTTGAATAGTCGTTATGCGAACTTTGGAAATTCGATGATATTTGCCGGTTGCGAGGTTTCGCTTTCGCGGTGCAGTTTCATTTTTGCGGCAGTGAGAACGCGATGAAGTTCGTCGATCATGGCCGTGTCAAGCGACATTGTTTTTTGGCCGCACCAGCCGAGGTCGTCGCCCTGCCAAGTTGAGAGTTTTATTACCGCCTCGCCGTCAACGAGAGAGACATCGACCTTCTTATCTTCGGTAAAAACGGGAGCGAATTTTACTGCGGCATTATTGTTCATACAAAATTCAAACGGAAATGAAATCCGTTTTCAATAAGAGTTTATTAAAAAAAAATATTCCCGTCAAATTGTAAATGCTATTTAACGGGAATGACGGTAGTTTCCTAATTTTGTGGCGCTTCGTTTTTGGTAATGATTTGAGAGAAGTAAATAAAGCGTGGAGCGTTAGTGTCACCATAATCAGGCTTGAGAATTTGCATTTCACCCCGTGTTTCCCAACCTATTTTTATGCGTTCTTCAATTTCTTGTTTCAATTCTTCTTCCGCTCGTTTGTAAAGTATCTCGAATTTCATATCTATATCCTCTTAAATCGGTGCTAGTGTATTCGCTCGATCTATCTCGCTAAAGATAATTTGGGAGTATTCTTAATGACCGTCAACGGCTGATAGCTCGGCTTATAGGTATCAAGGAAATCTTCCGGGTGCATACCCAAGAACGAGCTTATTTCATCAACCGAATATCCGAGATCGGTCAGGTGATATTCCACCACTTCCCGAATAAGCGTCGGGTTTTCAGGCTCGATTGTGATGTCGAGAGGTTCGGTTTTACGAGTGATTCCTGCATCAGCAAGACGCATCCAAATTTGTCGGGTTTCCCATTCGGTAAACAATTTGAGTTTTGAGGCGTGTGTCACAATAGCCGCAATAGGCATTTTCCAATAACGCTTCAACGCAGCGAGATCGCGCAACATGGTCGGAACACTGCGAGACCATGCAGCTTTCATGCTTCTGATTTCTGGAATAAATATATCAGACGGCATTGCAAATTCACCCTCAAATACGTTTGCCTCAGTTTCCATGTCCTCAGACGGAAGTTGGTGCAAAAGAATATGAGCAAATTCGTGAATAAGAGTCGAGCGATATTTTTCTGGCGACAAGCGCGAGTTGATAAGAATCAGATAGTTTAAAGTATTGATAAGCATCGAAACGCCTGAAAATTGATGCGTTCCTGCATCGAACGGAATAATCAAGATTCCGTGATTTTCTAAAAGCTCTACTACATTATCAACAGGGCCTCGCGGCAGACGCAAAAATTGTCTTACGGCTTTTGCGGCTTCACGTGGATTTGCATATCTGTCGAGATCGCATTCGGGTAAAGGCTGAAAATTTATTTCCGCAGATTTCAAAAGTTGTAAAGAATGCAGTCGATAGATATTCAGCAACGCTTCGATACGATGCGACATTCGAGCCGGTAACGTTTTATGCTTCCGATAAAACTGCATCGGCGCGGGATATATGTCGCAAGGCAGGCAAAAGAAACTTTGAGGAACACCAAGAGCCACCGAAAGCCGTTGAAGCAACGAACCGTCAGCAATAAGAACGCCTTTCTCAATTTTTGAAATGGCTGACTGTGTTACATCTATTTTCTTAGCCAACTGTTTTTGAGATAACCCATGTAATTCACGAGCCAAAGTAACCATTTTCGGATTAGCTGTTTCGTTCATTTAATTTCCTTATATCAGCATCTTCGGCAACGTCCGATGTGCTGAGTTCTGAAAATTTTCTTACATTGTCCCGCTTCGGAGTTGCGACAGAGCGACGGGTCACGCGAGGTGGCTTTTGAATTTCTGGCTGTGACATGTCAACAATGTCCGCCGCTGTTTCGGCAGGAACGTTTGTGAAATCATGTAATAAAATTATTTTGCGAAAACTAAAAGGCATTGTAACGGCGAGCTGATTAAAAGAGGCCCACGTCGGATCTATTTGATAACCCGCAACGAGATTGGCGCAGTTCGGAACGTTAATCACGGTGCTTGTCTTGCCGCTACCTTTAATATCAAAGAGCAAGTTTTGAAAAATCGGCTCAAAGGTCAAGTAATCAATAATTTGCTGACTATACTCTTTAACAGTTTTTGTTTTGATGTTGGCCGTGCGATAACCACGACCTTGTTTCTTTAATATGAACGCCAAGAACACATCAACACCTTTTACGTTTCCGTCAATCAACAACTTAAACGAACGGTTCGACTTGTCGTCGAAATACGCTTCAGGAACATCCGCGAAATGTTTTTTGATTTGATCGCGCAGATGGACGTGCATATTGTTCGCATAGTCACGAGCGTTATAAAGCCGCATCATACTAGAATGCAGTTTTACGAAATCATGCTGAGCGGCCACGAATGCACTATTCAGTCGACCGAGATAGTCGCTCGACAGCGTTTGAACCTTTTTGATGTGATCGTTGATTCTTTCAACGAGAGCTGTGTCTTCCATAATGAGAAATTATATCGAACGCCTCTCCAAAAAGCAAGCAAAATATGACCAAAAATATGACTGCATCTAACTCGGCCGTTTATAATGGTTTACGAGGATAAGTAAATCGTTTTATCACTGCTTTCAGCAATTTTTTTTCGCAATAGCCTACCAAAGCAATTTTTTTTCGTTTAGTTTTTACTGCTTTTTCCAGCCGTCAAGTGTCTTTTGGAACATATTCAAGGCTTCGCCTCCGACCGGCGGCGTTGCTTTTTTTCCGGCTTCGATAGCCATTTCGCCGGTTTTGACGGCGTTCGCAGTGTCGCCTTTGGCGGCAAAAAGCTTTGCTTTCAGGCCGAGAGTGTTAAATGTTTCGCCGGCTTTTGCGGCGTCGCCGATCCAAACGGCGGCATCGTCATAATCCGCGGACATTTTGTTATTTATGACAAAATTCGCGGCGGTTATCAGCGGACGGATATCGTCGGCTTTGCGTTCGGTGACGGCTTTGCGCAAGCCGGTCAGCACACGGCTGTTCACATCGCCGATATTTACCGTAAACGGTATGCGGATCTTTTCCCAGGCAAGCGTAACGACGACCGAATCGGCTTTTACATTATCGAATTCGTAGGCAAGCGATTCGCGCGAATCGGTTGACCAGACAGGTTTGACCGTTACGCGGAGAGCGTCATTCTTTTGGTCATATTTGAAACTGCCCCATTCGTTATTGACCTTATTGAAGATCACGACCCAATCGTCTTTTGACGGGATCGTATGAAAACCATATTTTCCGGCCGGAAGCGGCTGGCCGTTGATGGTCACATCGCGGCTGAATTCGATGGTCGTGTTCTCATTCGCTCCGGCACGCCAGACCTCGCCGTAGGGAACGAGTTCGCCCCAAATAACGCGTCCTTTTACATTTGGGCGGTGATAATCTATCTCGATCTTTGTATCGCCGACGTTCTGTTCTATTTCCTGATGCTGGCTTTCGCGCGGGATTTGGGCGAACGCAGCGGCGGTAAAAGCTGTTAATAACAAAAGTATAAATGCGGATCTTCTCATTTTTCCAATTTCTCCTTGGCTCGGCTTATAAAGGTTTTTATCATTTCGGTGATCTTTTTGCTCATTTCGTTGCTGATCAAAGTTTCACCGGCAAGCCCGGCGAGCATATGAAGTTCGCGTGCCGATCTGCGACGAAGTTCGACCATCTGCGAAAAATGAACAAGTGTTGTATCTTTGGCTTTTTCCAGAAACTCGGCTGAATAACGCAGGAAATTCTGCGTTTCGATCGAAACCGGAAACCATTCGATGCGTTCGTCGGTATTTTCGGCGAGTTCGACGGCAAATTTCTGAACCATCGAACCGACGACGGGAATTTCGGCTTCGATCTTCCAGTGAGCAATGCCTTTTGCATCGGTGTGAATGCTGGCGATGCCCGGCATCAGATCGGCAAAATTCTTAAAATCGGAAAAGAATTCGCGAACCTTTTCGATGCTGGTTCTGACCTCGATATTGTCGCTGTATGCAGCCTTTATCGTAAACATATATATCTTCCTTATTCGACCGAAATTATTACCGCTAAGGAATTATACATTCGTTAGGTCAAAATGCGCCGTTAAATATTATTGAATTCATAAAAGGCCGCGTTGCCGAACGAAAGATGCCGCGAAAGAAAGGTTCTTCGGCAAATAACGTAACGTGTCCGGCTCCGAGCGGTTCATCGATCACATAAGATGTTCCGGCAAGAAGTTTTTCCGTGTTTCCTTCCCAAACAAAGCCTGAAACCGTCAGCGGTTTGGTTGGTTTTGCATCGAAAACAACGGCGTTCGAGCCTTCTTTGGAATATCTGAAAAAATAGCCGCTTGCCAGCAGAACCGGCAGTTCCTTTTCATGAACGCCATAGTTCAGATACGTAGTTTGATCGACGGTCGCACGCATTATCGAACCGGGAAGAGCGACGGGAACTTTGTTGGCATCGGCCGAAGGCGAAGCTATCGGCGGCAGGCTCGGAGCAATGCCGTCGGCTTTGTCGGATCTTAACTGTGTGGGATTCGGATCGCGTTCCGGGCTTGCTTCCGGCTCGGGCTTCGCATCTTTTTCGGGCGTATCTTCATCGCTGCCGACCATAACGGACGTTGTCAGCCCGACATCTTTCAGCGTCGCATAAACAGAAGCTCCGCTAACGGTCACGATGGTTCCGCCGTTTTGTGCGAAGCGTTTTAACGCGGCGACGCCGCTTGCACCGAACGCCGAAGCATATCTGCTGACCGAGCCGTTCGGCAAAATGAGCACGTTATAATCTCGAAGTCCGTTGCCGCGAATCGAGCCGGCTGACATTGCCGTCGAATCAACGCCGAAACGATCAAGCGTCCACCAGATCGACCCGAACGAAGTTTGATCGACGGCTTCATCGGCAAAGATCGCGATCTTCGGAGCATTTAATGAATAGACGGCCTCGCCGCCGATGCCGGTGTCGCCTTCGTCGGCGAAGCCGGAGTTAACGGCCGCGACGTTGACGCCGAGGGCGTTTGCGAGCTTTGAAATTATGTCGTGTATAGCGTCGGAATTTCGCGAGATGCGGATGACGAAAGTTCCGGCCGGATAATTTTTACCACCGGCGTTCAGAGCCCTTGTCGCAACCGCAACGCGGATGCCTTGCTGCATCAGACGAATGATGAACGGGCCGGTCGAATCGGTTTCATACGGAACAATATAGGCAATATGTGCGCGTCCCGAAACGCTTCCTTTTTTTGCATTTTCGAGCGTTGTTTGCGTGACGGCGGTTCCGCGGCTTTGCGTGTCTTCGGTCCAATAAGCCTCTACACCGAACGCGAGCGGCAGCGACCAAGCGGTAATGTCATAAAAACCGTAATCTTCTTTTGATTGGCCTTTTCCGCGCATTTGGTTGCGGCGAAAACGAGCCATATTGTCATCGACAAATGCCTTGTCCTGCGGCGTGTCCTGTTCGAGGATCGATTTTATCAAGATACGCTGCGGCTGATCGAGGCTGACGATATAGCTTCCGGCAGGGAATGTTTTCGAAACAGCCGGAGCACCTTTTTCCATATACGAATGAGCGGTGCGCGATGTAAATGACGAATCTGCGACATTTACCTCAATGCGCGAACGGCGGAGAACTTCGATAAGTTCGGCGGCCTTTACTCTGTCGCCGGACGGATCGATGACAACCTGTTTCATTTTTGACGACGAATTATCTCGCATACCTTTTGCACGAAATTCGTAAAAATCTTTCAGGCGTTTCGTTCTGTTTTTCGCGGTCTGTTCCAGCGTCGTCAAGGAAGCGACGTAGTGTTTCGCGATCGCCGAACGCAATGTCGCGATCGTGCCGTCATCGCGTGTCCAATTCAAACCTTTGAAACCGCCGCCGTCGGTTTCGTATGTCATACCGATGGCTCCGTTCATTGTCGGAAACGTATCCCAATAACCCGGATAAAAAGCGTCGAACACATCGCGGACATAATAATCCCAATTATGCGCATCGAAAGCCGTGGCGTTCGCACGGCCGTATAATTCGTTCCAATCGTTCGTCACCGGCTGCGGCAGATTCGGGTTGATCGGCAAGGCGACCGGAGGGAAAAAGAACTGCGACGGTTGGCCGTGATGATCGACCGAAACCTGCGGATTCCATTCCATAAAAGCCGCGTGCATATTTTCGGTCTCTTTTTGGGTGATGGCGAGCGTGTCTCTGTTCAGATCGAAACGGTAATGGCTCAGACGGCCGTAGATGCTCCAAGGTTCGCGGTGTTCTATCGCGTTGCGGTCGGGATTTCCGGTCGCGACCGAATTGTACCAGGTCACAAATCGTTCGTGTCCGTCCGGGTTTTCGCCGGTGAGAACGAGCACGACAGTATTCTTCAAAATATCCAGGGTCGCCGGTTCGTTCGAAGCCGCGAGTTGATAAATGACCTGCATCATCGCCTCAAAAGAAGCCGATTCGTTTCCGTGGATCGTGTACGCCATCCATGCTATCGCCGGCGTATTTGCGGCGATCCGGTCAGCTTCGGCGGCGGAAGTTCTGCGCGGATCGGTGAGCTTTGCGATGTCGGCTTTTATCTGGTCCAGACGCGCGATATTTTCCGGCGAAGAGATCGCAACCAAATGCTGCATGCGAAATTCATTGGTCAAACCGATATCAAATATCTTTACCCGCTCCGGCGCGGATGCGGCTATCTTTTGAATAACGTCTTCCATCTGTGCATACGTCGTGTGATGATCGCCGACATCGAACCGCAAAATGCTCTGTGGTGTAGGAACATTTTGGATGTAATCTCCGCGCGTATAGAAATCGAATTTTTTCTCGGGCTGTCCGAAGACAAGTTGAGCCGACAGAACACAGAGAACGGCTGCGATAAAGTATCTTTTGATATTCATTTGATGTTTTGTTTGTTTGAAATACTTTTGTAATAGTAAATATTAAATGAGAAATAGTAAATGCCCGCGATGCGGACAGATAAAACTACGGAATTTCGAAGATCTTTCACGCGAGGAAAAGATCGCGGCCGCAGCACAGCCGGACGCCGCAGGCTTTTCAAAACAAGAATTGAAACGCTTTTGGTTCTGTACGTATTGTTCGAATATTGTCATTGACCGAACAGTAAAGCCGATGGCTTGATTCATTTTCGACGAGCGCTCAAGATATCTAGAAATGCGTCATTGACCGCGATACGATGCTGGCCGAGCAATATTAAAAGGTCAGAGATGGAAGGGTTTCCCGAAGCGTCAAAAAGGTTCAAACGTTCCGCGATGGTTGTCAGGGCTTCGGTATCGGCGGTCGGGAGTTTTGTGGTGCGGCCGACGATTAGGCGAAGGTTGTGGTCGAGAGCGGAGAGGAAATTATAGCCTTCGATGAGAGCGGAATGCGTGTCGGCGTCGAGCGAGCCTTTTTCGCGAAGCAGATCCAGCATTTGATCTGTCGAACGGGCATTGGGAGAATCTGGAATGCCATCGCGGAGCTGAAGAAAACGTACTGCGAAATAAATATCGAGCATTCCGCCTTCGCCAAATTTTATATCTATCTCGCGGCCTTTGCGAAAACCGCTTTTATTTTCGCGAAGCTGACCGCGGATCCGCAGAGTTTCGGCGGCGAGAGTTTCGGCATCGACATTTGCGGCACGTGCCAATATCTCTTCGCGTATCTCGGTTTCGATGATATTTCCAAGCGAAATGTCACCGCCGACAGCCCGCAGTTTCAGATAAGCAAGCAGTTCCCAAATGGCCGATTCGCTGCGAATATATTCGCGAAAAGCATTTCGTGAAATAGCCGCGGCTCCATTTTTTCCATGCGGACGAAGGCGAAGATCGACGCGGTACAAACTTCCGTCACGCGTCATTGCGGAAAGCGCATTGACGAATATCTCAACGGCACGCGTATAAAATTCGGCGTTCGTGACCGGAATTTCGGGTTGCGATCCATCCGCGTAAACCATTACAAGATCGAGATCGGAATCATAATCAATGCCCGCACCGCCAAGCTTTCCCAAACCCATTACAGCCAGTGGAAGATCCGATATCGCCGCCGAAAATTTTGCCTCAAGCTCTGACCTTACGATATTTAGGGCCGCTTCGATCGCGGCTTCGGCAAGCTCTGCTTGTGTGCGTTTTATTTTCTTGATGTCGGCCGGATGCCAAAGATCGTGTGCGACTATTTCAGCCAAAGACCGCGACCAATTTCGCCGCAGCGAACCGAGTTTATCGTTCAAAGTTCTTGCATTTTCAACAGCCGAGATAAGTTCGCTGCGGTAATCGCGTGCCGGAAATTCAGCGGCGAAGATCTCGTCCGTATCTATTTCGCCGGCGTGTGCCGTTAGGAATTCGGCGTAACGCCGCGAACGTTTTGCTGCGGCGGTAAATTCGTTCGCGGGATATTCTTCGCTGCTTTCGGCTGAAACTTTTTCCGGCTCGATACCGGCGGCTTTCGGTAGATCATGTGTTCCGAAAACGCGTTCGAAGATACGGCTGACGTTTTCCGTGTTGTTTGCCAAAGCGTTCTCGAATTCGGCTGTGTCGTCAAAACGCATACGGCGCGCGGCCGCTGTTCGGCGTTCAGGATTTTCGGGCACGGTATGCGTTTGCAGTCCGTGTTCCATTTGCAGAATATGTTCAAGCTGGCGAAGAAATGTGTATGCGTCGTAAAGTTCCGTCAACTCGTGTTCGGATAAAAGCGAACGGTCGGCAAGCCGCGTAAGGCTTTTCAGCGTATGCGGAACACGAAGCCATTCGTCCTTTCCGCCATGAGCGATCTGCAGTGCCTGTGCGATGAATTCGATCTCGCGAATGCCGCCTTTCCCAAGCTTTACATTAAAACCCGATCGGCTGGCCTGAGCCTTGTCGATCTGTTCTTTCGAGCGGTGAACAGAAGCAAGAGCCTCGCCGACCGGAATATCAGATGCGAAAATATAAGAAGCAAGCTCATTGGAAAAATGCCGGAATATCGAAAGATCGCCGGCACTCGCACGCGAACGGATCAAAACCTGACGTTCCCATGCCTGAGCTTCGGTCTTGTAATAATTGACCGTGTCGGCCAGCGATAAAGCTAAAGCACCGACGCGTCCGTGCGGCCGCAGACGCATATCGACGCGGTAAGCCGCTCCTTCGCCGCCCGGCGAATCTATTATCTTGCGGACAGCTTCGCCGAGTTTTACAAAATATTCGCGGTTCGTAATGCTGCCGCGTGTGCCGTTTCCGGATGTTTTTCCGTCAGCCGAATAAATAAATAAAAGATCGATATCGGAAGAATAATTCAGCTCCAGCGAACCCAATTTACCAAGCGAAACTATACAGAGATCGGCCGGCAGGCTGCGGCCTTTTTCGTCGGCTTGTTCAGGCCTGCCGTAACGGTTATCAAGTTCCTGACGAGCGAATCGCAGAGCATTTTCCAAGATGGCATCCGCAAGATTCGAAAGATCTTCGGTAATTTCGGAAATGGTCGCAAGCCGCCGAATGTCCGCTAGAAATATGCGAAGAAGTTCGCGCCGCCGAAATCTGGCGAGCAGGACATTTGGTTCGAGTTGTGAATTGGTCAAACCAAAACGCGCGAGAGCTTCCAGAAGCTGATCTTTACCGCGAACACCGGCGGCGGTCCTTTTTCGGTCAAGCCAGGAAAAATATTCGGGATTTTGCAGAAGCGTCGTGCTTAGCAGCGGACTATATGAAGCGATAGCCAGAACGTCCGAAAGCAAAGCGTCGTTCTTTGCTACGCGGTCGCGTATCTTAGGATGTTTCTCGCCTAACTGACCAAAAAAGCGCAAAGCCGCATCGGCATCGGGAAGGTCATTGCACAATGCTTCAGGGCTCAACATCAAATGTATTTCAGGATCATCCGAAAAAGAATATTGTTAAACGCGGCAACACTTTCAAACAAGCGTCACAGCTAGAACGTTATCATAAACTGTTCGTAAAATGCAGAAGTGAGAACTATTTTCGGCTGCCGCAAACGGACGGTAATTTGACTGCGTCCTTTTTTGCGGAGATGGGTTTACATTTACTTTCGGGAATTCTTATATCTTCTTCAGCGGCCGTTCGGCCGTCATCCGGAACAGAAATAGTTGTGAGCTCGATATCTTTTGTTCCGGCTTTGGAAATGATCTGTGCACAAGAGCCGGCAAAAACTGCCGCTGAGATCAATAAACCGGCGATGTTCGCATTTTTACTCATACTAGATCCAAGAAAAAAACTTCTGCCTATTTAGAAGAACGATTTTTGCGTAGCTTTTTGCTTAAAAAGTTATAAATTTTTTTGTTTTATTTGAACCGTTTTGGATCAATGGAATATTTTTTGATCTTATAACCCAAAATGCGTTCGGTGGAATCTAGTGTTTTAGCGGCTTTTGCGATGTTACCGGCGGTTGATTTCAATGTGTCTTGGATCAGATCGCGTTCAAAAGCTTCGACCGCGGCGGCGAGCGTGAGATCAGTCTGAGTGCCGGAAATTTCGGCGGTTTGCAATGTCGGCGGCAGATGATGAGCGTGAATAGCATTAGAATCGCAGACGAGAACGGCTCTTTCGATGGCGTTCTCCAATTCGCGGACATTGCCCGGATAATGATAGCTCATAAGCATATCTATCGCGGGCGTGGAAATGCGCCGGATGCGTTTGCCGTGTTCGGCTTCGTATTTTTCGAGGAAGTGTTCGGCCAACAGAAGTATGTCCGATCTGCGTTCGCGAAGCGGAGCAAGATGGATAGTGAAAACGTTCAGCCTATAATAAAGATCTTCGCGAAATTCGCCTGTCGCGATAGCTTCTTCCAGGTTCTTGTTCGTCGCGGTTATCAAACGAATGTTCGTTTTTATCGAAGCGGTTCCGCCTAGCCGTTCGAATTCGCGTTCCTGCAGAACACGCAAAAGTTTTATCTGCGATTGTGGCGGAAGATCGCCTATTTCGTCCAGAAAAAGCGTTCCGCCTTCGGCCATTTCAAAGCGGCCTTTTTTTTGCCGGTCGGCGCCGGTGAACGCGCCTTTTTCGTGGCCGAAAAGTTCGCTTTCGATAAGCGTATCGGGCAAAGCTGCGCAGTTTATCTTCACCAGAGGGCCTTTTGAACGCAGGCTGTTGTAATGGATAGAATTTGCGATCATTTCCTTTCCGGTTCCGGTTTCGCCGCGAAGCAGAACGGTCGCGTTTGAGCGTGCGACCTGCGTGACCAATTCGTAAACCTGTTTCATCGGACCCGAATTTCCTACGATCCGCGAAAATTCATATTTGCCTTTCAGCTCCTGACGCAGATGCGAATTTTCGTCGATCAGCTTTTGCCGCTGGCCGCGAACGGCGCGTTCAATCCGAAGCGTCTGTGCGATCATTGAAGCGGCCAGGGAAATGACCGATTCGAGTTCGTTCAATTTAGATGCATCTTTAAAACCGGCGACGGCCAAACCGAATTTAGTATCGGCGAGAATTATCGGAGCCGTGATGATCGAAACGTCACCCAAAAAGCCGAGGTCTTCGTCCGCAGCGATATTTTTGTGAATTGCGGATGAGCCGTTTTCCAGATCTTTTCGCAAAAAGCTGAATTGAGCCCGGCTTTCGAGCTTTCGAAAATCGCGGTGGCCGATGCCGACGGCGTTCGTGACGGCGAGCCGTTCGGTTTCCGGTTGGTCTAAAATGATAAAGACGAATTCGGCGGAAAGTTCCGAGCGAATTATCTCAATGGCGGCGCGAATATTCGAAGGCACATCTTTCGAACGGCCAAGTGCGGAATTAATATCCGCGATCAATTTTATCGGGTCGATATTCACGGTTTGAAAGAGGTGAGTTTAGCAGAAGCAATGAAGGAACAGAAATCAAAAGGCGACAAAATTGTAGGAGTTTTGCAAATTCGACCGAAGCTGATCGAAAACTTTCACGCTCTGAACTAAAATATAGAACGTGACAGAACGCATAGAAATACAGGTTCCGAAAGGTGTTCCGCGAACGAGGCTGGAAGATTTTCTGCTCGGCCGATTTACCGGATTGAGCAAGATGTACATCCGCGATGTCGTCCGCGACGAAAAATGCGAGGTGAACGGACGCAATGAGAACATCGGCTTTCGCGTGCGTGCGGATGATCTGATCGAGATCGAACTCGACATGGAACGCGAGAACGCGATGCGGCCGCAGAAGATCGAACTTTCGATCATTTATGAAGACGCGCATTTGATCGTCATCGACAAACCGGCCGGAATGCTTGTGCATCCGACGCATCGCGAACGCAACGGAACGCTGCTGAATGCCGTAACTTATCATGTAAATATCGGGAACAAAGGAGCGTTCATTCGGCCAGGTTTGATACATAGGCTGGATAAAGAAACTTCGGGTGTGGTCGTGCTGGCTAAAACGGCGGCGGCGCACAGAAAGATCGCCGGACAGTTCATGAAACGCTTTGTAAAGAAAACATATCTTGCATTGGTCGATGGCGATGTCGAAGCGGACAATGGTTCGATCGACGCTCCGATAGGGCGTTTTGATGAAACAAAATTTTGGGACGTGAAAGAGGACGGAAAGCCTTCGCAGACGAATTATCGTGTCGCGGAAAGATATGCCGACACAACTTTGCTGGAGCTCGAACCGGTAACCGGCCGGACAAATCAACTGCGGATACACTGCCAACATATCGGCCATCCGATCGTCGGCGACATAAAACGCGGCGGCAGGGAATTCGAACGACTCTGCTTACACGCATGGAAAATTGCGTTCAGGCATCCGAGCGGCGGGGAATTTTTACAATTTGAAGCCGATAAGCAGGTGTTCACAAAATTACGCGAATCGCGATGAATAATTAATGCAACTTTAATGCTCAGATTGGGTTTAAATGAATGTCGGTAGATGTCGTGCCGAACAATATCTAAAATTGAGGTAAAAATATGAGAAAAGTACTTTGGTTTGCTATTTTTTGTGCCATGTTCACGGTAAGCGTAAATGCTCAAAGTGAATCGTTGGTGAAAGCCTATGCGAATTGGAAAAATGTCGCATCGCAGAATATGACTGAACAAAGCGTTCATTATGGACTTGCGATTTCATCTAAAAGAATGTCTGCAAATAGTGCAGTCATGGGATTTATGTCGGTCGGCAAGATAGGTAAACTCACATTAAAGATAACGCCGGTCGCGGTAGAGCGTGATAAGAATGGAAAAATTGTGAACGAGATCGAAGGTGAAACGGCGACGGCAAATCAACCGGTGGACGATTCGAAAACGGCCGCAAGTTCACAGCTGAGTATTGCGTTGCCAGTAACTAATACTTCAAATGCCATCCGAATAGTTTGGGACTTCGTAGGGAATGGAGAAAAAATGTCCTCAACGATTTTAGTGCCCCTCGAGAAAGAGGATTCTGTAAATTTTGTGGGTATACTTACCAAAGACTCTGCTATTCCATTGTGTCCAGGTTGCATAGTGGTCTCAGGTTCCAATGAGCGGTGTGGCTTCTTTTACAAATGTTGTCTTAACTACGTTGGAAATTCTATTGATTTCACGACTTGCTCTGTAACTTGAGGTGTGGACTGCTAATTGTTTTTTATCCAGTTCCGCTAAAAGAAGTTTCAAGACTCATTTTCCTAAAAAGAGAAAATTAACGAATTTGTTAATTTACGAAGCGGTTGGCCGGACATTGTTCCGGTCATTTTTGTGCCGTCAAAAACGATGTCGCCATTGACTATGATATCGGCGAAGCCTTGGGCGTATTGATGCGGTTTTTCGAAGGTTGCTTTATCGGCGACGGTCTTTTCGTCGAATATCACGATGTCCGCGGCAAAGCCTTCGTGGATCTGTCCGCGGTCGCGAAGCCCGAATGTCTGAGCGGGAAGCGATGTCATTTTTCGAATGGCGTCTTCCAAGGTGATGAGTTTCAGTTCGCGGACGTAGCGTCCGAGAAGACGGGCGTTGTTGCCGTAGCCGCGAGGATGCGGAAGGCCGGAGCCGAATTCGCGGACTCCGCTGTCGGCGGCGATCATCGTGAAGGGCTGCTTCATGATATTTTCAACGTCTTTTTCGTCCATGACCTGATAGACCATTGCCGCTCCGCCTTCGTTGTACATATCGAAGATCTGTTCGATCTGAGCCGAAACTTTTTTGCTTCCTTTGACCATTTTTGTGATCTCAGCGATGTTCTTTCCGTTGAATGAAGGATCTGCGCGATAGCTTGCAACATAAGCAAAGCTGTAATCCTTGAATTTCTTTTTCTTTAGATCGACCTTCATTTCTTCGGTGATCCTTTTGCGCGTTTCCGGATCGGCGAGCCGTTTCTTGCCTTCGCTTCGGCCGCCGGCAACTGCCCAATTCGGCAGGCGAACATCCAGCGATGTTGACGAAGCCGGATATGCATACTGATCGACCGTAACCGTCAATCCGCGGTCACGAGCCGCACGAACCAGCCCGAGCGTTTTCTCCGTTTGTCCCCAAAGTGCTTTTGCGGAGATCTTAAAATGAGAGATCTCTACCGGCATATTTGCTTGTTCGCCGATGTTGATCGCTTCGTTTATTGCTTCGATAACCTCGTTGTTCTCATTACGAATATGGCTGGCATAGATTCCACCGTATTTCGACGCTACCTTTGCAAGCTCGACCACTTCTTCGGTTTTTGCGAACGTTCCCGGAACGTAGATCAATCCGGTGGAAAGGCCGACGGCTCCGTCTTTCATTCCTTGTTCGACGAGTTCGTCCATAGCCTTTTGCTCTTCGGAGCTAGGAGCGCGGTTGTCGAGGCCCATAACTTTTGCCCGAACAGAACCGTGTGCGATCAGGGTTGCGAGATTGATGGCGAGCGGAGTTTTGTCGAAACGCGAAAAGAATTCACCGACATCTGTGACAGATCCGCCGCAGTTTCCGGTAATGACGGAGGTCACGCCCATGCGTATGAAATTTTCTGCCGATGGATGAGCGAAAATATCTTCGGTATGCGCATGGACATCGATAAAACCGGGAGCGACTATCTTATTCTGCGCATCGATTATTTTAGCGGCGTTGTAATCGCCGATGTTCCCAACCTTTACAATTCGACCGTCTTTTACCGCGACCGAACCGCGAAACCAAGGATTGCCGGTTCCGTCGATGATCCGTCCGTTCGTGATGACAAGGTCGTATTCGGCTTTTGTTTGGGCAAAACCCACTACCGGCAGGAAAATGGCTGCAACGAGCAAAGAAGTTATGATTCGCATGCCTATTAAAATGCCGAAAAAAGCGTGTTTAGTCAATCATATCCGCCAAACTCTGCGATCAATTTTGCGGTGTTTCCAATTTTTCGTCCTCGTATGGGCTGTGCAGAACGACCGGACGTTTCGATCGCTTTCTGAGCTTGTTGTTCAAAAATTCGATCGCGATCGAGAAGGCCATCGCGAAATATATGTAGCCTTTCGGGATGTGAAATTCGAGTCCTTCGGCGATCAATGTAACGCCGATCATCAGCAAAAACGATAGAGCCAATATTTTTACGGCTGGATGACGGCCGACAAAATTTCCGATCGGGCCGGCAAACAGCATCATCGCGATGATCGAGATAACGACCGCTCCGATCATTATGTAAATGCCGTGCGAACCGAACTGATCGCTGACCATTCCGACCGCGGTTATTACAGAATCGAGCGAAAAAACGATATCGAGCAGTGTGATCTGGATGATCACGCTGGCAAATCCGGCATAGGCTTTTTTGACGTCGTGGCCTTCTTCGCCTTCGAGCGACCCATGTATTTCGTGCGTGGATTTTGCGATCAGGAACAATCCGCCGATAAGAAGTATGAGATCGCGGCCCGAAACCTCTTGCCCAAATACCGCAAAGAGCGGCGATGTCAGCGTCATCACCCACGAAAGCGAAAGCAGCAGCAGAACACGCATCACAAGAGCAAGCGTTAAACCGATGAACCTGGCTTTCGGCTGTTGTTCAACCGGCAATTTGCCGGATAGGATCGAGATAAAAATGACGTTATCGATACCGAGAACGAGTTCGAGAACGGTAAGCGTCGCAAATGCGATCCAAATATTCGGGTCGGTCAAAAATTCCATTTAAAGGCAAGCTCCGTGTAAAAGTTATCTTTCCGCAATTAAAGTTTTACATTTGAACCGTCCGAAACCGCAAGGCCGAAACAGAAAAACTTTGAGCAGCGGCCGTACGAAATATATTTGACACAGATGATATATTTGGTGTTAGGCATAAAATATTGGAACCGTAAGCATCCCAACTTATGAACGATAAATTATACGAATTGAGATTTGAGGAACGACCGGAATATCTTTTGGCCGAGGTCATATCTGATCAAATGAACGAAGCCATCGCCCGCGATTATCTGAGCAAATAGCCGCCAAAAGTTCCGAAACCGAAGCGGAACGCGTTCTGATCATAAGAGACGTCCCGGTTATGCTGCCGGATGCCGACCTGTTCGACGTAACGAATTTTTTCCGCAGTCTAATGGATGACCAACACGTCGCTTTTGTGAATCCGCATTCCGAGATCAGCGAAGACATGGAATTCGCCATACGCATCGGCACCAACCGCGGCGGCAACTACCATCTTTTCAATACGATCGAACAAGCCGAAGATTGGCTCCTGGAAACACTCAAGATCATCGCATCCGCAAAAAACCTTGCCTAATTCTCACGAATATTCTTGGTTTTAGCTTAGCCGCTTGCTTTAGCTCGAGGTTGGGTTCCTTTATCTTACGAAAACGCCGTGAACGGCGTCGCTCGCGGGTGCCGACGTTACCACGCCATAAATGGCGTGGCTAAGCTAAAACAAATGCGACAACGCCCCGAATTGACTTCCAAGATCATCGTATCCGCCAAGAACCTTGCCGAATCAGGCTAAAATAGAGATCTTGCGAAGTTGTATATTCAGATCATCTAATATCAATGTGGAAAGATGCCTGGTCTCCGAACTTTAGATCTTTTCTGACCATGAAATAATAATCTCCCGCACCATTCAGCTTTACCCTAACCGGACTGGACAGATTATTCGGTTCAATAACTTCGGAATCACCGTCATAAACAAAGAAGGTGACGGCGGGATCATTGGATGTGAGCGTCAGGATCTGTCCGGCTTTTGCACGAAATACAAACCGCTTGGCTTCGGCTCTATGGTCTTCGTCAAGGGTTATTTGGGAAGTAATGTCGGTTCCATATTCGCCTCGGAAAAAAACGATCGGTTCAACTTTGAAAAGCGGGACCTTAGATATATTTCCCACTTCATCAAAGTCGCTTCCATTCCATTTGAATCCATAAGTGATCTTAAACTCAGAACAACAAGCGGCTCCATGCGAACCGGAATCGAATCGACGAACATACACTATGCCATTCTCGATCCAGACCTTATCGACTCCGCCCATTGAGCGGTCACCAATGCCGAATCGGGAAATGACCTCCGGTTTTCCTCCAACAATTTTATAAACAAAATCATCTGAGAAAACACCGCTTCCGCCGCCCCAATAACTTGTCGAAACGATAGCTTCGTCTTTCGTATCGCCGTCTATATCACCGAATATTACGCGCAGAACGCTGAACGAAGGCCCGCGGGGATCGCCAAGATCGTCGGCTTCGCCATTTTGAACACGCAGCCGTCGGAAGATATCACCCATTACCGGCGAGTACAGAAACCCGTTCTGAAAATCTATCTGGTGAATGTCGGTATAAGGTCCGTAGTCTTTGGCGGATATCGAACGAAATTTATCGGCCGAAAGAATTGAAAAATAAAGATGAGTTTTATAAGGTTTGCCGGCTTTATTTTGGACGCTGATCTTATAATCTTTAGCAGAACCCGTGAGTATTTCGAAATCATCGAAATCATTGAACCATTTGTCTTTACCATCACCGTTCACGAGGCTGATAAAGGCTTTATTTTCCGGTTCATCGGTATCTACCGACACCGCCAAAACGATATTTGCCGGAGCATTTATAACGTAGTGTTTGGTTTCTTTCGGCTGGAATTCGACCTCAAAAAACGCGAGATCGTCGAATCCGGGATCAGGAATTGAAACGCGGGTCTGCGCCTGCGATCCAATGCAAAGAACCGTAAATGCAAGAGATATAAGAACTAATTTTTTCATGACTGGGGCTCCTTTCGCCTCAATCATAACAGAACAGACAGTTAACCGAATATCTTTTTTCGCCGCGAAGCCACACTATTTTAGGGAATTGATGGCGGCGGTGAGTTGATCGAGCTTTTCGGGCGGGATGTCGTGGGCGAGGTCGGTGATGTTCTGCACGGGATCGGTGCGGACGATGGCGTTGAGTGCGTGCGTCTCGGCGAGCGGCGTTTTGGCGTCAGGCGTGTAATGACCGTTTGAACACCAATTTTCCGGCGACGAATGTCGCTGTCACGCTACCGGTGAATTCCCAGCCGTCAAAAGGCGAATTCTTTGACCGCGAGCGGCTTTCGGCATTGCGGTAAGTCCAAACGAGATCCGGATCGATGATGGTGATATCGGCGATGGAACCGGGCGTGAGCGTGCCGCGGCCAACGAGACCGAAAATGCGTGCGGGATTGGCCGAACAGAGTGCGACGAGGCGTTCCAAACCGATAACGCCTTTGTGAACGAGCTCGTTAAAGGCAAGCCCGACGGCCGTTTCGAGGCCCGTGATGCCGAACGGCGCACGATCGTATTCAAGCGCTTTTTCGTCGGCGTGATGCGGCGCGTGGTCGGTCGCGATGGCGTCGATCGTGCCGTCTTTTATGCCCTCAAGGATCGCTTCGAGATGCTCTTCGGAGCGAAGCGGCGGTGCCATTTTGGTGTTCGTGTCGTATGGCGAAACCTCCCGATCTTCTCCCACCACCCCGTCCGCGAAACGCGGCCACCCCTCCTCAGGCAGGAGGGGAGTTTTTCCCGCGACGGCGGAATCGGTGAGTGTGAAGTGGTGCGGTGTTACCTCGCATGTGACGTTGATGCCTTCGTTCTTCGCACGGCGAACGGCTTCGACGGCTCCTTTGGTTGAAACATGCGCGATGTGAATGTGAGCTCCGGTCTCCTGCGCGAGGATAATGTCGCGGACGGCATCGAGATCTTCGGCAAGCGCCGGCATTCCTTTTAGGCCGAGCTGCAGCGAGATCTTTCCTTCGTGCATCACGCCGCCTTTGGACAATGATTTGTCCTCGCAATGATCGATCACAGGCAAGCCGAAATCCGCCGCATACTGCATCGCACGCCGCATGATGCCGGCGTTCGGAACCGGCCGGCCGTCGTCCGAAACAGCGACCGCTCCGGCCGCTTTCATCTCGCCCATTTCGGCAAGTTCGCTGCCGTCCGAAGATTTCGTTATCGCACCGATCGGGAAAACATTCGCGAGTCCCGCACGCTCCGCCTGTTCGATCATATAACGCGTGATCGCCGCGTTGTCGTTGATCGGATCGGTGTTCGGCATCGGACAAACGCTCGTCCAGCCGCCCGCAACAGCCGCCGCACAACCGGTCGCGATCGTTTCTTTATGCTCGCGGCCCGGTTCGCGCAAATGCACATGCATATCGATAAAACCCGGAGCGACAAGCATTCCGCTTGCGTCAAAAATTTCGCAGCCTTCGGGCACGCCGTCGCTTTGATCAAGCCACGCCGATACACGGCCGTTCTCTATCAAAACATTTTTTCCGGTATTCTCAGGTGCGGCCGGATCGATCAAATGGCCGTTTTGGATCAATAATTTCATGGTTATATCAGATTGTATTACAAACTGTGGGGAAACGCTGAACCGACCAATAAAAAATTAATTGCGAAAATACAACCATTTATATAAGTCGGCATATCTAATATAAATGGCCTGTCATAAAGGTCTCTTATAGTTTTAAGAGATCCGAAAAATTAAATTTATGGATAAGTATCCAAAATTCTCAATTTTCCATGATCGGCATTACTTCCCACAAGCTGTTCCTCGCAATTGAACTTATTATTACCCCGAAAAAACAAGCTTTTGACGCATTTTTGAAGTTTTGGTTTCAAGTTTGCGTTAGAAAAGTTCAAAGGCTGAATTGCAGCTTTTAAGGGTTTTTTTTCATACGAAAAAAACCACTGATATAGGGTCTTTTCAAGAAAGAGAGACGCTATACGAACTTAAAGCCTAAGGAAACGGCGTCTATCTGGTAAATATACCGCCGCAGCCAAAGGCTCTAAGCTTTAATGAGACATAGCAGACTCATTGTCCGTGCGCGTTTCCGCGTTCGGATTGCGAAAAGTATAGCATCTTTCGATTTCTTTGTAATTTTTAAGGAGTTGAAAATGAAAATACCATTTCTAGTATTTATTTTATTTATCTCTCTCTTTGCGGCCGCCGTGTCCGCTCAGGATCCGTTCGGATCGCTGGAAGGCACGATAACCGATCAACAAGGCGCGGTTGTGCCGAATGCAACGGTCACCGTCCGCAATCTCGCAACAAATGCGAGCAAGACCGCGGTCACCAACGGCAGCGGCCAATATCGAATTCTGCAACTGCAGCCCGGCAATTATGAGGTCAAGGCTTCCGCGGAGACTTTTAAACAAACGGTCATCGAAAGTGTTCAGGTGCAGGTCGGACAGATCGCCGCGGCCGATGCATCGCTTCAGGTCGGCGGAGCGACGGAAACCGTAACGGTAACGGCCGGAGGAGAGGCTCAGATAGAGCGGACCGACAGCACGGTTTCAGGTGTTATAGGAACACGTCAGATCGAAAATCTGCCGCTCAACGGCCGAAATTTTTTAGATCTGGCACAGCTTCAGCCGGGAACCGAAAAGGTTGACGGCGGATCTTTTGACCCGACAAAGGCAAATTTCACCGGTGTTTCCATCGGCGGCCAAGCCGGGCGTTCGACGCAGATTACGGTTGACGGCGGTTCGGTCGTGGACAATGTCGTCGGAACGACGGTTCAGAATTTCTCGCAGGAGATCGTGCAGGAATTTCAGATCGGCTTGTCCAATTTCAGCCTTTCCACAGGAGCGACATCGAGCGGATCGGTCAATATCGTTTCGCGTTCAGGGTCGAATTCATTTAAGGGAAATGCTTTTATTTTTGCACGCGACGATAAATTTGCGGCGTTTCCGGGTTTGAGCCGGTTGGACGAGGCACATGGACTTCCGCTTGCCGCTCAATCGACGCGCGTTCCGTTCGACCGTCAGCAGTTCGGCGGAACTCTCGGCGGCCCGATCGTAAAAGACAAGCTTTTCTTTTTCAGCAGTTACGAGCGTAACAATCAGGATGGTTCGTCGATCTATAATCCGCTGAGAGCACCCGGATTTGCCGGTTTTTCGCCGAATCCTTTTGACGAAACTTTATTCACGGCAAAGATCGATTGGGCGGTAAGCGATCGTGCGGCAACTTTTTTCCGCTATTCGTTTAACGACAATAAGGCGCAAAATCCGTTTCCGGCCGGATCGGGAATTATGCCGCGTGACAGCGCAAGCGGCATCTTTCAATCGAACGACCAGCTTATTACAAATCGTGCGCATAATTTTGTCGGCGGCCTGACATATGCTTTTGGGCCGAGCGTCAGTAATAATTTTGTTGTAAATTACAGCAATTTTAAGAACGCGATAGATCCTGTCGTGGCCGGTGTTCCAGAGATACGCTTGAATCCGGAACAGGATTGGCGTTCGGGAACAAATTCGGTAACGCCGCAGGAAACACCGCAGAAGCGTATCCAATTTCGCGACGATCTGACATGGATCACCGGAAATCATACGCTGACCTTTGGCGGAAACTATGAGCGAACATCGATCGCCGGAACATTTACGTTCTCGAATCCGGTTCGAATTCGCCTGTTCGCGACAGATGCTGACGGCGATACGCTGCCGCTAGGCAGTGAAGCCGATTTTCTGAATCTTTACGTTCAGGATATATCAATGGGCATCGGCAGCCCGGATCTGCCGTTCAATTCGGACGGCCCGACCATCAATAACCGCATTTCGTTCTATGGCGGCGATGCATGGCGTATTCGTCCAAATCTGACATTTAATTACGGCATCGGATACAGATGGGATTCCAATCTTTGGAATCACGATCTTGCACGCCCGGAGATCATAGCTCCATTGTTCGAAAAAGGAACGGCTCCGGCCGGCCGCGACAATAATAATTGGTCGCCGAAACTCGGATTTGCTTGGGATCCTTTCAGCGACGGCAAAACGATCATTCGCGGTGGTTTTGGTGTTTATTACGACAACACGATCGATAATCTAAGACTGTTCGAAAGAGCCGATCTTGGCCCGGTCGGAGCGGAACAATTTCTCGTCGGAACGGCGATAATCAGTCCGCTTTTGGATCCGTTCGGCGGAGACGGCCGGTTTGATCGAGGCCAAATAACGCTGGCGGATATGCTGGCTCTTTATCCAACGATCCGCAGCGATCTTGAATCGCGTTTGTCTAATTGTTCGCTTCCGACGGCTTTGGAATGCACGGATAGTGTTTCCGGCCCGATCTTTTCGAGTAATTTTCAAGTGCCTTATTCGCTGCAGTATTCGATCGGATTTCAGCGCGAATTGCCGTGGAACCTGATTGCTCAGGTCGATTTCAATTACCGCAAAGGCCTGAACGAAGTGAATGTTTTCGACATAAATCAAGCGGATTCGGCCGCAGGGCCGCGATTGGCGGGTTTTCCGGTTCCCGTTCCTTATGCGGATTCATCGGCGTTCTCGACCTATAAGGGAATCCTTGCCCGAGTTGACCGCCGTTTTAAGAACGGTTTTCAATTTACGGCAAGCTACGCTCTTTCCAGCTTCAAGGCCTTCAGCAACGACGCCTTGGGATTAGCCGGTGCACCAACGGATCTGAATGATCTGCGGGCGGATTTCGGCCCGACCGGTTTGGATAGACGGCACCGCTTTGTTTTCAGCACGGTTTACGATACGCCTTGGTTCAAGAACGACGGCAATTGGTTCAAGAAAAATGTCCTAGGAAACTGGACCGTATCGCTTATCTCGACAATGTTCAGCGGAACGCCGCAAAGCGTTTTCCTGCCGAACGGGATCGATATGAGCGGAACCGGAACGTTCGCGACATATTTGCCTGGAACCGGGCCTGGAGCGATCGGACGAAGTATAAGAACCGTTGATGACATCAACGGGCTGATCCGCGATTACAACAATTCGCTGACGCCGGGACAAACCGATCCTTTCGGAACGCCTTTGGTGCGGCTTGGCGAACTTCCGTCCGATACTCAGATCGGCGGAGATTCGGTAATTTCGCAGGATGTTCGTCTGACAAAATCGTTCAACTTCAATGAACGATACCGCGTTCAGTTGATAGGCGAGGTGTTCAATCTGTTTAACTTTGCCAATTTGATCAACGTTAACGATCTTGTGCTGCCGGTCGAAGGAACTCCGGCGAACGAGATCACAACCCTGCGGCCTTCGCAGCGTTCGAACAGCGTGTTCGGAACCGGCGGCCCGCGGGCATTTCAATTCGGCGCCAGATTTACTTTCTAAGTGAATTTGGAATGGCCGGCAACAGAAAACGGGCTCAAAAGGCCCGTTTTTTTTAATTATTCTCTTACTTTTTCCTTAAGTTTTTCGGACAAGGCAGAGAGGAAATCTTCATTTTCCAAATGCTCCTTTCCGGTCGTGTCGATCGTTTCCTTTCAGTCTTTTTTGGATGCAATTCCGCCGGTGGCGAGATAGAGGACGGCCATTCTTACGGCGACGCCGTATTTTACTTGGTCGAGGATGAGTGAGCGTGAGCTGTCGGCGACGTCGGATGATATTTCGATGCCGCGGTTCATTGGGCCGGGATGGAGAACGATGGCGTCTTTTTTGGCTAGGTCGAGGCGTTCGGTCGTGAGGCCGTAGTGGATGGCATATTCGCTGAGCGTTGGGAAATATGCCGAATCTTGGCGTTCGCGCTGTATTCGAAGGATCATTACTACATCAGTGCCGCTGATCGCTTCTTCGATGTTTCGGCAAACTGCCAAGCCGTTATCGACCAGCGAGCCGAAATCGTCCGGCACGAGGGTTTTTGGTCCGGCGACGCGAACCTTTGCACCGAGCTTTGTCAGCAGATGTATGTTGGAGCGTGCGACGCGGCTGTGGACGATGTCGCCGATTATCGCGACCTCGAGCCCTTTGAAATCCTTTTTATGTTCGCGGATGGTCATTGCATCGAGCAAAGCCTGCGTCGGATGTTCGTTAGCGCCGTCGCCGGCATTGACTATCGCGGCTTTGCTGACCTTTGCAAGCTGATGCGGAACACCGGCCGAACCATGGCGAACGACGATGCAATCCGGCTGCATTGCGTCCAGATTCAAAGCCGTATCCAATAAAGTTTCGCCTTTGCTCAGGCTGGATGATGAAACGCTGATGTTAACGGCGTCGGCCGAGAGGCGTTTTGCGGCGAGTTCAAAAGATGTGCGTGTTCGTGTCGAAGATTCGAAAAATAGATTTATGACCGTTTTGCCGCGAAGCGTCGGAACCTTTTTTACTTCGCGGGTCGAGATCTCGGAAAATGTTTCGGCGGTGTCAAGAATGCCGAATATCTCTTCCGGTGAAAGATCGCGGATGCCGAGAAAATCTTTGCGCTTAAAAGGTTTGTCCATTCTAACGAATAAAGTATTTGTTCAAAATATCTCTTAAATTTCCAAATTATGTGGACAAAAAAGGCCGTCTCTTCAGACAGCCTGATCGGATAATTCATAAATACCGACAGCTTCTATATCGTCATATTCTTTTAACATAACTTTGATGATCTCGTTCTTTTTGGTCGGAACGAGCTTGCCTATAAAATCCGCCTGAATAGGCAATTCGCGGTGTTCGCGGCCGCGGTCGATCAGCACGGCGAGCTGAACCTTTTTCGGCCGGCCGAAATCCATCAGTTGATCGAGAGCGGCGCGGATCGTTCTTCCGGTATATAGAACATCGTCCACGAGAACGACGATCTTTCCTTCGACATCGGCATCGAGTTCGGTGCGGTTCACGATCGGGTTTGCTCCGACGGTCGATAGATCATCGCGATAAAGCGTTATGTCGATAATTCCGTAAAGCGGCCGAACGCCTTCGAGACCTTCTATGCTGTCAACGAGCCTTTCGGCAAGCGGCACGCCGCGGCGGCGTATGCCGACAATATACAGGTCATCGGCACCGTGATTTTTTTCAACTATCTCGGTAGATAATCTGGCCATCGCCCGCTCCATGCGGGTTTCGTCCATAATGCGTGATTTTTCGGTTAGCGAAACTTCGTCTGCCATAGGCAAGCAAATCGTAGCAAATGACGGTAATATTTTAAAGTGAGCCACAGCGGTTTGTGTGAATTTCGGACGTGTTCAGACGATTAAAATTGACAATCATCGGGTTTGATCTCAGAATATGGGTAGCCATTGTGCGCACATTAGGATGGTTTAGATCATGATCACAACAAAAGCTAACAGAGAAAGCCGATTCAGCATTCGAGCGACCAAAAAACAGAAGGAACTGATCGAGCGTGCGGCCGCAAAAACCAACAAGACGATCAGCGAATTCGTCCTCGAAAATGCCATCGAAGCCGCCGAAGCGGTTGGTTCGGAAAGCACAGAATCTGTGCGCACATTCAAGCCGATCTATCAGATATTCGACGATCTGAGCAAAACCATTTCCGCCGAAGAGTGGGAAAAAATGCCTGAAGACGGCGCGGAGAATCATGATCATTATCTCTATGGTTCGCCTAAAAAAGACGAATTAGAAATCGATGAATAAGATCTTCGCTGACGTCTTTTTCTGGATCGCACTTGCTAGTCCGTCCGACCAATGGTACCTCGCGGCAAAACGATTCAATCAAAAAAACCCGGAAGCTCCGCTTGTAACGACCGATGAAGTTTTAACGCACGATAAGCATTTTGAGCAGGAAGGCTTTCGCATTCTTTTGTGATAATCGTTTCGGTTTATGTCGGCAATATACGAAAAAATTATCAAGCGGGCGATGTTCTCGTTGGATGCGGAAAAGGCGCATGAGATCGGAATGTTCGTTCTGCGGTCCGGGTTTTTGCCGAATTACGCGGAAAAATTGGCCGGTGAAAGCATTCTGGAAACTGAAGTTTTCGGGCTGCGGTTCGCAAATCCGCTGGGAATGGCGGCGGGTTTTGATAAGAACGCGGTTGCGGTTGACAGCCTTGCGTCGCTTGGTTTCGGTTTTGTGGAAACGGGAACGGTTACGTTTCGTCCGCAGCCGGGCAACGATAAGCCGCGGATGTTTCGGCTGCCGAAAGATCGTGCTTTGATAAACCGTCTGGGCTTTAATAATAAAGGTGCGAAAGCGGCGGTGGAAAATCTGAGCCGTTCGGAAAGACGCTGCGTTATCGGAATAAATATCGGCAAGAACAAAGATGTTCCGGTCGAAGAAGCGGCCGAGAATTATCTGCAGTGCTTTGAGGTCGTACACGCGGCGGCGGATTATATTGCGGTAAATGTGTCTTCGCCGAACACGCCGGGTTTGCGCGATCTGCAGAAAGGCGAAAGTTTTGAGGAACTGCTGCAGGCACTGCATCGGCGCAACGCCGAACTTGGTGCAAAGCCTTTGCTTATAAAGATCGCACCGGATCTGACCGCCGCGGAGATCGAAGCGATCGCCGACGGCTGTATGCGGCACAATATTTCCGGCATTATCGCGACAAACACGACCGTCAGCCGCGAAGGTCTTTTGACCGATAAGGCGTTGATCGAACGAATAGGTTCAGGCGGATTAAGCGGAAGCCCGGTTGCCGATGCGTCGAATCATGTTATTTCAAAACTGTTCGATCTGACCGGCGGAAAGCTGCCGATAATCGGCGTCGGCGGAATTTTTACCGCCGAAGACGCATTTCAAAAGATCGCCGCCGGAGCGTCTCTGATCCAAGCCTACACAGGTTTTATTTATTCCGGGCCGTCATTCGCAAAGAACATCGTTGAGGGATTGTCCGGCATCTTAAAAGAAAAAGGTTTCGCATCGCTCGACGAAGCAATCGGCAGCAGTATCGATGACATAGAATAATATTGTCTTATTTGGACGTAATTCTTGCGATATTTAATAAAGGTGAATTTTAAACCGGAAGAAAGTAGCCAAATCTAAAAAACTATGAAAACAATAATGTGGTTTATTTTGATCGTTCTTGCCTTTTCGGCGGTTTCATTCGCACAGCATTGTCCGTTCGATGGGGCTCATATTATCGTCGTCCATTTAACGGACGCGGATAAAATGCCTGTGATGAATGCTCAGATCACATTGCAGGAGGTAGAAAATCCTGAGGCCGAAAGCTGTTCTTATTCTAAAGGGTTGTTAAGCAAGAGTTTTTTTCGCGTCAAAGATCTTTTGAACACAGGTCTTTTTATTAAATCTAAGGAAGATATTGCCGGGAAATATTGTGCGGATTGTACGTTTTTGGGGGACGGTTATTATGCAGCTTCGCTAAGCCAAGCTGAAGAGAATTGCATGATAGCCACAGACAATAATGATTTCCGCTATCGAAAGCGAAAATTCGAGATCTTTTCGGGCGATAAAGTTTTCGCGGTCGATCCGTCCAGTATCTATAGTCTGTGTTTGGGATCGGGAAAATGGTCGCGAATCGAGCCGATCGAACTCTCGCAAAAGTAATAGTTCTTGAATTCGTTCTACAAACAGTTCGCCTCCGGCTGAGCTGAGAATGATCATCCTACTAAGCCGACCGCGTATAAACGCTTCCAAATATTTGACACATCCGCCTGAAACCTTATAATTAAAGTTTTTGCTTCGAACGGTATTTGCGAGCGGTTCGGGGCTGAGCGACAATGGCTATCGATCTGACAAATTTGACCGAATCAAGCCTGGCTTTTGACAAAGAGTTAGCGGCGGCCGATATCGAACTTGAAGGTGAGAATATCGAGCTTCGCGGACCGGTTCGGATCAAAGGCGAGGTTCGCCGCGAAGGAGCTGAAATAATCGCAACGGGCTTGATCGAAGGCGACGCGGTGATGAAGTGCACACGCTGTATGAAGCCGGTCGAACATAAGCTTTCGGTGCCGTTCGATGTTAAATATCTATCCGCCGAAGCGGTTGCCGAGACGGAATCGGCCGAGGTCGATCCGGCGGAGCTTGATGCGGATGTGATACCGGAAAGTGGCCTGGAGCTTGCCGAACTCGCACGCGAACAAATAGTTCTGTCGCTGCCGATGCAGTTTTTCTGCATGCCTGATTGTAAAGGCATTTGCACAATATGCGGCGGTAATCGAAATTTGATAGATTGTAACTGTGGAGAAAAAGAGATCGACCCGCGTTGGGCGGCTCTGAAAAATATAAATTGATATCGAATTTGAGATCTGAGATTTAAGATCTGAAATAACGACGGAGTAATAAAATGCCAAATCCTAAACGACGACATTCACATTCGCGCACACGCATGCGCCGCGCGCACGATTCGCTGACACCGACTCAATACTATATTGACAAGGACACAGGCGAAGCAAAACGTCCGCACCGCATAGATCCGGCGACCGGCGAATATAAAGGCCGAAAGATAATCGACGTCAAAGAATCGGAATAAACTTTTGAAATTTTCGGGTTTTTAAGTTCTAATTCTAAGCAATGACAAATCAAAACGCGGGAATTATCGGAATGGGGCATTCCTATCCGAAAGGCATTTTAACAAATGCCGATCTGGAAAAGATCGTCGAAACTTCCGATGAATGGATAACCACCCGAACGGGCATCAAACAGCGCCACAAGGCCGCTGAGGATGAATATACGTCAATTTTCGGCACAGCCGCCGCTTTGCAGGCCATCGAACGCGCCGGATTGAAACCCGAAGACATCGAGCTTATTGTCTGCGCGACGACCACACCCGATCAGATAATGCCTTCGACCGGAGCTTTGATCCAAGCCAATATCGGCGCGGTCAATGCCGCCGGTATGGATGTTTTTGCGGCATGTTCCGGGTTTTTATACGGCCTGAGTATGGTCGAATCAATGATCCGAACCGGGCAGATCCGATACGCACTTGTTATCGGTGCCGAGGTTCTTACCAAATATGTCGATTACACCGACCGCGGGACGTGCGTTATATTCGGCGACGGAGCCGGTGCCGCAGTGCTCGGACCGGTTGCCGAAGGCAAAGGCATTCTCGCGACAAAAATAAGATCTGACGGCCGCTACGCCGAACAGCTCTATTCACCGGGCGGCGGAACAAAGCTCGGTACAACTCACGAAACCATCGACAACGGCGACCATTTTTTCAAAATGAAAGGCAATGAGCTTTTTAAGATAGCCGTGCGTTCGATGGCCGAGATCTCCGCCGAAATGCTCGAAAAAGCTGGTTATACCGCGGATGATGTCGATATCGTAATTCCGCATCAGGCCAATCAGCGTATAACGGATGCGGTTGCTTCGCGACTCGGCGTTTCAGAAGAAAAGGTTTATTCGAATATTGCCGAAATGGGAAATACTTCGTCCGCTTCGATACCGATAGCAATGGATGAATGTATTCAGTCGGGACGCATAAAAGAAGGTTCGCTAGTATTGCTGACGGCATTCGGCGGCGGCGTAACTTGGGGCGGAACGGTGATTCGATTTTAGCGGATCGCGGAATGCGAAGAGTACATGGAATTAGCTATTGGTTGTGTTCATTTGTTTCTTAGCGGCTTTGGGACTTTGCGTTAAATTTTTTGATGAGTAAAACTGCATTTCTATTTCCGGGGCAAGGTTCGCAATCCGTCGGGATGGGCAAAGACCTGTACGACAATTTTGCGGTTTCGAAAAAGATATTTGAAGAAGCAGATGAAGCTCTCGGGTTTTCGCTTTCGGAGATGTGTTTTGCGGGCGACGAGGCCGATCTGCAGTTGACCGCAAATACGCAGCCGGCGATATTAACCGTTTCGATAGCGGCATTTCGGGCTATGGAAAGCGAAGGTTTTGCAAAGCCGGATCTCGTTGCCGGACATAGTTTAGGTGAATATTCGGCGCTTGTCGCCGCCGGTGTTCTTGATTTTGCGGATGCCGTGCGAACGGTTCGCAGACGCGGAACGTATATGCAGGAAGCCGTCCCGGTCGGTGTCGGTGCAATGGCAGCGATACTCGGAATGGAGCTTTCAAAGGTCGAAGAAGTTTGCGAACAAGCCGCGGCCGGACAGGTTTGCAGCCCTGCGAATATTAATTCGCCGTCGCAGATCGTTATTGCGGGAAATTCGGAAGCGATCGACCGTGCATGTGAAATTGCAAAAGAAGCCGGTGCGAAACGTGCGATAAGATTAAATGTTTCGGCTCCTTTTCATTGTTCGCTGATGATGCCCGCACAGGAAAGGCTTGCAGCCGATCTAAGTGAATTGAAATACTCGGAATTCGCTTTTCCGGTCGTGCAAAATGTTGACGCGGAACCGAACAGCGATGCCGGAACGGCTTCAGATAAATTGACGCGGCAGGTTTCATCACCGGTAAAATGGCTGCAAACGGTTAAGAAATTAGCGGCAGAAGGCGTGACGGCATTTGTCGAGGTCGGGCCTGGCAAGGTGCTTTCAGGGCTTGGCCGCCAGATCGAACGCGATCTTCGATATTTGAATGTTGAAAATGTTGAGAGTTTAAGAAATACTTTAGAAACGTTATAAAGACTTTATTAGGAGAAAATATGTCGGAAGTTCAAGATAAAATCAAACAGATAATTGTTGACGAATTGGGTGTGGACGAAGCGGAAGTTACCGAAAACGCACGCTTTATAGAAGATCTCGGAGCAGATTCATTGGATCTGGTCGAGCTTGTGATGCGCTTCGAAGAGGAATTTGATATCGAAATTCCGGACGAAGGCGCTGAGAAGATCCAAGCTGTTCGCGATGCTTACGCATACGTCGAGCAAGCTAAAGGGTAGTTTCCAGTAGTCGGTGGTCAGTTGTCGGTGGTCAGTTTGCTTGTCCACCTTGGTCAAGTTATCGATAACTCATAGCTTGTAATGGAATTCGCAAAGCTCATTTGCTAATTGATGGATAACAACTGACAACCGAGTACTGACAACTGATTTATTTATGAAACGACGAGTAGTAATTACAGGCGTGGGGTTGGTTACGGCGTGCGGAAACGATGTGCCGACAACTTGGAGCGGTCTAAGATCGGGAGCGAACGGCGCCGATTATATCAAACGATTCGACACCGCGGATTTCCCGGTAAAATTCGCTTGCGAAGTAAAAGATTTCGATCCGCTTTCCTTTTTGGATAAAAAAGAAGCTCGGCGAATGGGATCTTTTACGCATTACGCTATCGCCGCTTCGGATGAGGCGGTAAAAGACAGCGGTCTTGTCATTGACGAAACGAATGCGGAAATGGTCGGAACTTACATTAGTTCCGGTATCGGCGATTTTTGGGCCATCGAACGCGAACACGAAAAGCTCTTAACATCCGGGCCGGACCGCGTTTCGCCATTCTTTATAGTTTCTGCGATCGTCAATCTAGCTGCCGGAAACGTTTCGATCAGACACGGAGCGAAAGGGCCGAATTCCGCGACCGCGACAGCTTGCTCTGCAGGGGCACACGCGATAGGCGACAGCTTTCGCATCATCGAACGCGGCGATGCGGACGTAATGATCTGCGGCGGTGCCGAAGGCGCGATAACGCCTATGTCCGTGGCCGGATTTGCTTCGATGCGAGCTTTATCTACGCGAAACGACGATCCGAAAGCGGCTTCGCGTCCGTTCGATCTGAAACGCGACGGTTTTGTCATAGGCGAAGGTTCGGGAATACTTATTCTCGAGGAATATGAATCCGCCAAAAAACGCGGTGCGAATATCTATGCGGAGATCGTCGGTTACGGAATGAGCGGCGATGCGTTTCACGTCACGATGCCGGATGAAAGCGGTTCGGGTGCGATCCGCGTTATGCAAAAAGCCATCAAAGATGCCGGGATCGAACCGACAGATGTCGGTTATATAAATGCTCACGGAACATCGACGCCTTATAACGATAAATTCGAAACGCTGGCGATCAAAAAGGTTTTCGGTGAACACGCATATGAACTTGCTGTCAGTTCGACCAAATCGATGACCGGCCACGCTCTCGGAGCCGCCGGCGGCATCGAAGCGGTGATCTCCGCACTTGCTTTGAAGGATCAGATCATTCCGCCGACGATCAATTACGAATTTCCAGATCCAGATTGCGATCTGGATTACGTTCCGAACGCCGCACGCGAGGCCAATATCGAGTATGTGCTGTCGAACAGTTTTGGATTCGGCGGAACGAACGCTTGTTTGATATTCAAGCGTTATAGCGAATAAAAGATGAAGATCATAGTATTAATGAAGCAGGTTGCGAACAAGGATGCCGTCCTGCGTATAGGGCCTGATGAAAAGTGGATAAACGAATCGGACGTTGCCCATCAAACGAACGAATCCGACGGTTACGCTTTGGAAGAAGCCTTGCGGATGAAGGAAGCGAAAGGCGAAGGCGAGGTTGTCGTATGCACGCTTGGGCCGCAGAGTGCTAAGACCGTTATAAAAGATGCTCTGGCTCGCGGAGCAGACCGGGCGATCCACATTGTTGTCGAAGATTCGAGAAAACTTTCACCTTATCAAATAGCAAAAACGATCGCGGACAATATCCGAGACGAAAATGCTGATCTTGTTTTTACCGGACTTCAATCAGATGATGCGAGCTACGGCCAGACCGGCGTTATACTCGCGGAGCTTTTAGGAATTCCGCACGCAACGCTTGTTATTGAGGTTGATAGAACAAAGCTCGAAGGCGATCTGCGATTAAAACGCGAACTAGAAAGCGGCTGGTATCAATGGTTCACATATAAACTGCCGGCTCTTTTGACTATACAATCAGGAATTTCGCAGATCAGATACGCTTCGCTTAAAGGCATTATGGCGGCGAAAAAGAAAGAGATCCGCGATGTCGAAGCAAATGTTGCGGCGTTTGCCGGAGCTCAGACATTAGAAAAGGTTTATATGCCGTTAAAGACCAAACAAACCGAGATGCTCGGCGGCGGCGATGCGAAAAAAGGCGCGGTAGAGCTTGTGGAAAAACTAAAAAGCGATGTTCGAGTGATCTGACCTTCAAAAGATCTAAAAACTAAAAAAAATAAAAAACCCGATATTTACGAATATCGGGTTTTTATTTCAAATCAGTATTGACAAATATCAAGTTTAGGTTATTCTCTTTGAAAGATACTTTTTTAATTTTGTGCTTTTTGCGTATTCGGTTGATGGTTTCGAATGACTTAATGCTTATTTTAAGTAGGTCAATTCGGATCGAAAACCTTTGTTAAATCCAAATTCGATCCTATGTCGGTTTGGATGGTATTGCCTCGCTTGTAAGTTCATTACTAATGAGGGACCGGAACAAAACTAAAAGAATATCAACAACATAGCCGTTCGGCTGTGTTTTTCGGGGTTCCACGGATGCTTTCCCCGATTGAATTTGGAGATCGGTCACCTTTGGACATTTGTTCGGGTAAATGTTTCGGCTCTCTTAAAACAAAACGAAACTACTGATCTATTCACCTTATATAGCGCTTTTATAGTTTAAAACGATACGATCTGGAACATTAATCTGTTTCTGACGGCAAGATTTACTAAGAAACGCTTTTTTGCCAGGACGATTCAAAAAGGATCAGATAATTTAAAAAGGAGAAAGTATGAATTGGACAAAAAATCTTAAGTCCTTTCGCACCATGACCAGCAGAATAGCCATTGTTTCATTGGCTGTTCTGGGATTATGGCTGGCGACAGGCACGACCGCCGCAAATGCACAGGCGATCACAGAAGGCTTTGACAATGTTCCCGGACTTCCGTCTTCGGGATGGTTTTCTGTTAATAAGAGTCAACCACTTGGAGCTTCGACATGGTCGCAGTGCGGTGGAACGGCTATTCCGCCTGCACAATCGGGCGATCCGACCACTTCCTGCATTTTGGTCAACTTTAACAGTACGACCGGAGCAGGAATCATCAGCAACTGGCTGATCACGCCGGAACGTACCTTGAACAACGGCGACGTTATTACGTTCTATACGCGTACTTCAACAGCTCCGGTTTTCCCGGATCGGATGCAAGTTCGTATGTCAACATCCGGATCGAGTACCGATACAGGTACATCGGCAACCGATGTAGGCGTTTTCACGACGCTTATGCTTGACATCAATTCGGATTACTCAGGACAATATCCTGATGTATGGACACAGTTCACACTTACCGTCAGCGGTCTTGAAGGTCCGACGAACGGACGCTTTGCTTTCCGCTATTTTGTAGAGAGCGGCGGACCAAGCGGCGACAATTCCAGCATTATTGGTGTTGATTCATTTACCTATACGCCTGCCGGCGGCGGAACACCGACCCCAACTCCAACCGCAACTCCAACTCCGACACCGACTCCGACCCCGACACCGGGCGGCGGATCCACGACGACATTCCCTGGTTCGGGAGTGGGAGCGATACCTGACAGAGGAGCCACAGGCTGCGGTGATCCCGCTGGTCCTCCGCTGAATATCACATTCACTGTATCAGGATTGAGCGGAGCCCCGACTGCAGTAGCGGTCGATATTACAGGTGTACATACTTGGGTTGGCGATATGAGAGCAGTGCTTACGGCACCGAACTCGGCATCCCATGTACTATTCAGCAGAACAGGTGCTGCAACAGCCACATCATGCGGCGACAGTTCGGACTTTGGCGGACCGTATAACTTTACGGATGCGGCAGCCGGCACGAACTGGTGGGCAGCAGCAGCCACCGCAGGCGCGGCGGCAGCATTGCCGTTAGGCGATTACCGCACAACGGCCGCGGGACCTCAGCCAAGCGCTGGAACATCTCCTGAAACCAACATGAATGATGCTTTTGCAGGTGTAACCGATCCTAACGGAACGTGGACATTGAGCATAAGCGACTTCGGCGGCGGCGACACGGGAACCATCTCGGCCGCTAATCTGAAGATCACGACAGGCGGCGGCGGTCCTACACCGACCCCGACACCTACGCCAACACCGACACCTACTGTAACTCCGACCCCAACGCCGACACCGACACCAGGCGGTGATTATCTTTATGATAACGGCGGTGTTGCAACCGGAGCGACGACCGAAAGCGGCGTGGCTGCACCGGCTGGCACACAATGGAGCGAGTTGCAGCATGATGCTTCAAGCACAACCGAAGCCAACACCGTCTTGGGAACCAGTTGCTCATTGACCACAACGGCATTCCGTTGTGCCGATGACTTCACCGTTCCTGAAGGTCAAACTTGGACGATAGATCAGGTTGTCACATATGCTTATCAAACCGGAATAACCGGTTCGACAAGTCCGATAATCGGAGCAACTGTTCAAATTTGGAACGGAAGACCGGGAGATGTAGGCGCCACAGTTGTTTTTGGTGATACAGCTACAAATCGTTTGGGCAGCTCGACCGATGCCTCTATCTTCAGGATCGGCGGAACGGTCGTACCGCTTCCGACAACACCGGGAACCACACGCAAGCTATGGCAGAACAATATCAATGTCAGCCCTGCTCAAGTGTTGCCGGCAGGAACATACTGGGTTGATTTCCAGACACAGGTCTCGGCAAATGCTGCCCACTTCGCTCCGCTTGTAACGGTTGTAGGTACTCGTACACAGGAAGGCTGGAATGCCCGTCAGTTTGACGGCACCGCTTGGGTTGATGCGCTCGATACCGGTAACCCGGCTGCGGCTCCGGATGTCGCGCAAGACTTCCCATTCAAACTCGTTGGTACGTCATCGGGCGGTCCTTCGACCAGCAGTGCTCGTGCTGACTTTGACGGCGACGGCAAAACGGATCTTTCCGTATTCCGTCCGGGCACAGGCAACTGGTATCTAAACGGTTCAACCTCAGGTTTAGCTGTTTATCACTGGGGAATTGCCTCCGATGTCCTGGTGCCGGCTGATTATGACGGCGACGGAAAAGCCGACACAGCAGTATTCCGTGCCAACAACACAGCAGGTTCTCCTGATTTCTATATCCTGAACAGCTCGAATTTCAGTGTTTCAGGTTATGAATGGGGATCACCTGGTGACGTTGCTGCCGTTGGTGATTTCGATGGCGACGGCAAGGCCGATGCGACCATATTCCGTCCATCCAACTCGAACTTCTACATCTTGGGAAGTACGGCTGGATTGATCATCAAACACGTTGCGGGTACGACCCCTGTTATTGGTGATTATGACGGCGATGGAACAAGCGATGCTGTCACATACACCAATGGTGCATGGTCAGGACCGCTTTCAGGCGGCGGTGTTCTTTCAACCACGCTTGGAGTAGCCGGTGATATTCCGGTTCAGGGCGATTACAACGGAGACGGCAAGACAGATGTTGCTGTTTACCGCGGATCGCAAGGAAACTGGTATATCGCGCTTAGCGGTACTTCATCAACCATTACAGTACAATTCGGAGTCGCCGGCGACATTCCTGTCCCGGGAGATTACGATGGTGACGGTAATGAAGATCAGGCTGTCTATCGCAACGGAGCATGGTGGGTCAATAGATCGACCGGCGGTGTTACGGTTCAAGCCTTCGGAGTCGCCAGCGATAAAGCTGTTCCGGCTTCGGCTAATCCGTAAACTATGGCTTACTGCAAAGGCGGAAACGCTTTTGTAGTATTAATTTAGCAAAAGAGGCTGTCTGAAAGGACGGCCTCTTTTTTTGTTCTATACGATCGATATCATTTTTGGCTAAATTTGCTTAAGGCCGTCTTTTTTGACATAATTTCAATTCGATTTTCTGATAATTCTTATAGATATGAGCGATATTTTAGTATTCATCGAGCACAAGAATTGTGTTCTAAACAAATCTTCGATAGAGGCCATTGCGGCGGCACAGAACATCGGCCGCGACCTTGGCCTTAAAGCATCCGCCGTTATTCTTTGCGACAAAGATTGTCCTATTGTCGGCGAAATAGGCGGATACGATCTGGAAAAGGTTATAGTCGCTAAAAATGAGAAACTTTCGCAATATACGCCGGACGGCTATGCCGACGCATTCGCGGCCGTCATTAAAAGCGAGAATCCGAAATATGTCGTGATGTCGCATACATATCAGGTTCGCGATCTTGCACCAAAGGTTGCCGCACGTTTTGAACGTGAACTTGTCGGCGACTGCATCCGCTATAAAGCCGACGGCGGAAAACTTTTACTGACGCGTCGAATATTTTTGGGTAAATTGGATGCAGATGTTTCGCTTGGCGGCGATGCGCCATATTTCATTTCATTTCAATCAGGCGCATACCGCGGCGATTCTGCCGAAAAAGGAAATGCGGCTGCCGATGTTCGCGATGTTGAGGTCGGCGATATACGCATGACGCCGGAAGAAGCTTTTCAGGAAGCAAAAGCGACCGTCGATCTTTCAAGATCGGAGATCATCGTCGCCGTAGGACGCGGCATCAAATCGCAGGAAAATATCGAATTAGCGCAAAAGTTGGCAGATGCTCTTGGCGGAGACCTCGCGGCCTCGCGTCCGATCTGCGATGCGGATTGGCTGCCGATCGACCGCCAGATCGGCTCAAGCGGCCAAACTGTTGCTCCGAAAGTTTACATCGCTCTTGGCATTTCCGGTGCGATCCAGCACATTGTCGGTATGAAAAATTCCGGAACGATCGTTGCTGTCAATAAAGATCCCGAAGCACCGATATTTGACATAGCCGATTACGGCATCGTCGGTGATCTTTTTGAAGCCGTCCCGACATTGATCGAAGAGATCAACAAAGCAAAAGCTTAATTCGCACACATCACGCGATAGTTCAAATATTAGCTCCGGCTCAAAAATGCCGGGGCTTTTCATTTGTTCGGCCAAACTATTTTGGCGATCTTTTGAGCTCGTAAAATCATCCTTAAATGTATGACGCTTATTTATATAAAGGAGGTGAAATGAGATCCAAAACAGGTTTAAGCTTAGTTTTATTTGCGATAATGATAATGTCAGGTGCGGTTTTCGCACAGAACTCGGATAAATATTCGGGTACAGTGCTTAGCTATGGCGAGAGATTTAACACGCGCACAAGATCGGACAGGTTCGATCTGATAATAAACGGCGTGACGCCAAAGGGCGATATTCCGGCGTTGCTCAAAAAACTGGACGAAGATGGGCAGGACGCATTTTTGTCGGATATCGAAGACCGCGATCTAGGCAAATTTTCTATCGGTTCGCGAGTCGGCCCGACGGTGAATTTTGTAATGATGGACGAAGTTGACGGGAAAACACGAATAATTGCCGTGTTTCAACGATGGGTTCGTTTTTATGAGTTTCGTTCGGCCAGCCGTTCGCTCGATTATCCGTTCGGAGCCGTCGAAATGTATATCGATCCAAAGACCGGAAAAGGCGAGGGAACATTTATCGGCGCCGCCAAACTAAATTGGGAAAAGAACAAAAAAACCGGCGAATATGAATTGGAAATTACAGGCTTTGCGACATTTCCATCAAAGCTGATGGGCGTGAAACAAACCGCCAAACGATTGCCGTAAGATGTTTTGATTGCGAACCGATCATTTCCAGATATTCAGGATATCGAGGCCGACCCCGGCAAAGTCGGCTTCGTTTCGCGTGACGAGCGCCAGGTCGTAGGACAATGCTGTCGCCGCGATAAACGAATCGACGATCGGCATTGGTTTGCCTTTCGTTTCCAGCTTTGCCGTCAATGTGCCCCAGCTTTTGACGACAGGTAGATCGATATTAATTATCCGGCGGTCGAATCGGAAAATTATGTCGTCCAAAAATGCTTCCAGGTCTTTTTGCCGCGCGGAGCGTGGAAGACGCCGGATGCCTTTTTCGATCTCGCCGATGGTTAAAATGCTTAGGAAAAGCGATTCATTATATTGTTCGTCTAGCCATTCGATAACGCGGCTTTCCGGGCGTTTCTTTTTGAATTCGGAAAAAACGCATGTATCTATCAGATAATTCATGCCTTATTCATCCTTTGAAAAATCGAGCGTCGGACGTCCGAATCGTTTGTCGCGGGACAGGTCGATCTTCGATCCGCGCAAAGGACTGCTAAGCAAAAGTTCGCTCAGCGTGGAGCGGTTTGCAGTCAGCCGCCGATATTCGTCGAACGAGACCACGACGGCCGTCGGCGTACCGTTCTTTGTAATAAGCTGCGGTTCGCCCTTCGCTGCGGAAGATACGAGCTCGCTGAATTTATTCTTTCCGTCAAAAATAGAAACTTTTTTCATATACTAGCTTAGCCAGCCTAGCTAAAATATGAAGGATCGAAGCGGAAATGTCAACGACAGATCGTATTTTCCGGTTCTAAGACGTCATTCGCCAAGCGCGATATTTTATTTACACGCATAAAGTATTCGTGTAGCATACGCAAAGGAACAGGTGTATTTTGCCGCCAAAGAATTGTATGAATAAAAGCGAATTAACGTTGAACCTTTCTGCAGCCGAGTTAAATGGGGTTGTTGATGATGTAAGGCAATTCTTTAGGGAAGAGCGCGGAACGGAATATCCGGCAGAGTCGATCCGCGACGGAATACGGAATGTTCTGCATTCGAAGCTGGATCTTTTAGCCGAAGATCTGCGTGAGATGTTCACAACGCCGCAAAATGAAGAAGTGCATGAATTGGCTCAAATGTTGTTAAAAGATCAGCCGGTTATGGTCGCTGAAACCGTCGAGGTTCTGGCGACGGCAGCCGAAAGCATCTTTAACGGCGGGCAGATATTTTCCGCTGCAAAACTCAAGGCGATGATGGAATATATCTTGAGCAAAGGCCGTTTCGTTTACAAAACAAACCTCAACAAATTATTATTCTATTCCGATATGACGGCGTTCTATCTGCATGGACGCGGGATCTCAGGCTCGGTTTATCTAAACCGTCCATTCGGCCCGGTAGCCGATCCGGCGGCGGAAATACTGGAAGACCTGGTGAAGACGGGCAGAGTTAAGATCGCCGACAGAACCAAGCATTACGAATCGTCCGCAGAAATATCAAGCCTTTTGGATGACAAAGAGATCGAAGTGCTTGATTGGGTCATCGAAAAATACGGCGAAATGGGTGCACGAGAAATAAGCGACCTTTCACACAACGAACGCGCCTACAAAGACACACGCCCAAATGAACCGATCGCCTATTCTTACGCAAAATTCCTTAAAACACTTCCGACAAAAAATTAGCACGGACGAAATAGAAATTTCATCCGTGCTGATCTTTGTGCGATGGCTTTGCGGTTACCAGCTACCGGAGGCTCCGCCGCCGACCTTTTCCGGCAGCGGGACGTCAGGCATCACATTGCCGAGCATATGACGTGTTAGAAAGTTGCCGCTTGCTGGCACACGGATGTCGCGGCCTGGGTTGCGTCCGTGTGAACTGCTTACAATTTCGCCGTTCGATGGCACGTAATTGGTGATCTGCGGATTACCGCGAAGAGCCGCGAGGGTCAACATACCCACAAGCGGTGCCGGATTGACCGTGCTGGCCGATAGACCCGTTCTTACGGAACAATATGCCGCCAAGCCGCCGCCGAGCGAATGGCCAGACAGGTGAAGAGCACCGCCTTCGCCCTGATATTTTCCGGTAAGGGCAAGTGCTTGGGTATATTGATGCGAATAGCCGCCAAGAGCCTGCACGCCGTCATGAATAAAATCCATCACGGAATCGCTGCCGGCAAAAGCCAGAACGCGCAGATCGCGGCCTTCCGGCTGCAGCAAAACTGCCTTAAAACCTGTATAGCTCGTGGCTTTGTCGCCGATGACGGACCATATCGTTCCGTCCGGAAATCTGTAGCGTTCGCCCGTGAGGCCTTCGTAAGCAACATGACAAGCTCCTTTTGTTTCGGCCCTAGTTAGGGTTGACATAGAATAGTCTCCTTTTATGATCAGTGTGATTTGTGTTTATTTTAAGCTATATATTGACGTTCGAAAAGTACATTTTTTGCGAAAAAAAAAGTCCGGCGAGCAAAGCTTACCGGACTTCGTAAAGACGATCTAATATCTGTTAGATCGAAGCGGCGATGGCTGCATCGAAAATTTCGAGTGCGACATCAGCATTTTCTTTTGTGAGAATGAGCGGCGGCGACCAGCGAATAACGGACGTGCCGCAGCCGAGGATGATCAGGCCGCGGTTGAAGCATTCCATTTCGATCTTATCGCGGAGTTCGGGGTTTGGTTTTAATGTTTCCTTATCGGTGACAAATTCGACACCGATCATTAACCCAAGCCCGCGGACATCGCCGATGACATCATATTTGTCTTTGAGCTTGTTCAGGCCATCCATCAAATAAGCTCCGACCGTCGCCGAATTTTCGATCAATCCGCCCTGCAGAAGTTCGATGGTTTTCAGAGCCGCGGCGATGGCGACCGGATTTCCGCCAAAGGTCGAAGCATGCGCGCCTTTGTGCCAATTCATAACATCCGCACGAGCCGTGCAAACACCGATCGGCATTCCCGATCCGATACCTTTCGCCATACACATTATGTCGGCTTTTACGCCTTCGTGATGATCGAGAGCGAACATCTTGCCGGTGCGTCCCATGCCGGACTGAACTTCGTCAACGATAAGCATTATGCCGTGCTGATCGCAGATGCGGCGAAGCTCTTTGACGAACGCGGTCGGTGCCGGAATATATCCGCCTTCGCCCTGAACTGCCTCGAGAATGATACCGGCAACTTCTTCCGGCGGCGTTGTGGTTTGGAATAAACGGTTTTCGAGCCAGTTTATAACGTTTTTCGTGACCGTCGCCTCATCGCTCGGCATATCGGTCGCGAAGTGGCGGAATTTGTTCGGATAAGGAATATGCACAACGTCCAAAGCCTGACGCATAAAACCGGCACGCTGTGCTTTTTTCGATGACGTCAAGCTCAATGCTCCGAGTGTGCGGCCGTGGAACGAACCGTAAAACGAAATGAATTTTTGCCGGTGCGTGTGATACATCGCGAGTTTCAGAGCGGTTTCTACGGCTTCGGCTCCGCTGTTGGCGAAATGCGTTTTCGTCGGGCCTTCGATCGGGACGATCTCGTCGAGTTTTTTGCCGAGTTGCGGCATATGGCGATAATAAAAATCCGTGCCGCACATATGCAGCAGTTCGTTCGCCTGATCGGTGATCGCTTTTACGACTTCCGGATGACAATGTCCGGTCGAACATACGGCGACACCGGCGTTGCAATCGAGAAAAACGTTTCCGTCCGGATCTTCGAGCCAAACGCCGCTGCCTTTATGCGCGACGAGTTTGTAATCTGGCCGCGGATAACTTGGCGTTACATATTTTGCGTCTTCTTCTATTATCTGCCGCGATATCGGGCCGGGAAGTTCTGTTTTGATCTGCGGTCTTTGTAATTCTTGTGTCGGTTTCATTTCTTTTCTCCAAGGTTCTGTTGAATGATCGGATCATGCCGTTGTCCATTTTGAATGGAATTTCGGCGTTAAGCTAAGCGTTCGGAGAAAACGGCCTTAGTCGCCGGCGAAAAGGCTCGGGCGGGTAATATTAGGTCTAAGTTTTGCGATGCTTCGCGGTGTCATTGTATATAGTAAATATAGCAGATAGGGGCGAATTGGCCAACACTTCGACCGTGCCGGTAAATTTATGGTAATGAAGGTTTCTACTGCAATTTTTTCTCTTCAAAGACGTCATATTAAAATGCAAATACGTAACAGCCTTATCACACTCATTATTATCCTGACCGCCGCAACCGCTTTTGGGCAGACACAAACAGGACGTTTGACCGATGCCACACAGACATTTAGTTTTGTTCCGCCGTCAGGCTGGTTGGCAAAAGCCGGTGATGATGACGGATTTGCGTTAGTCAACGAACCGAAAACCATTATAATGCTGGTAAAAGCTCATAATTATACAAATTTCAAAGCCTTTTCGGATGACGCCGGTCTCGCGGCCGATGGGCTTGAGCTGATCGGTGAGCCAAAGGCGATCACGAACGGTAATCATTTCAGAACAGCCAAGCGAATGCGGAATGGCATCATGGTCGTCGATGCCTGCGTGCTTTTTTCGGAAGACGGCGGCGGCGTTATTGTGACCACTCTTACGGATGAAGCGAATGCGGCTGTCGGTTATAATAACTGCATTAGCGTGAGTTCAAGCGTTGTATTCAACAAGCCAAAACTATCGGCGGCCGGAGATTCTCCACTTAGCGGCAAGCATCTGCTTTATCTTTATACAGGTAATGGTTATTCCGAACGAAAGGATATTTATCTTTGCGCGTCCGGTGCATTTTACCAATCGACAGGGCTCGGCGGATTTACACCCAACGATTCCGATGGCGCAAGCTTTGGCGCTATGGGAAAAAAACACGGTACTTGGTCGATCGTCGGCACGAAGCTGATGCTTCAGTTTCAAAACGGCGGTACGACGACCTATACGATATCAAAACGCTTGGCAAGCAATGAGATCGGTTTGAACGGCAGCAGGTATTTTGTGCAGACACAGAATATCTGCCAATGACGGCCGTTAACATATCTTTTCCTCGTAGCTTAGAATCTTACCTATGCAGCCAAAACATACAAATAAGCTAATAGACGAAACATCGCCGTATCTGCAGCAGCACGCTCATAATCCGGTCGATTGGTATCCGTGGGGCGAAGAAGCTTTTGCCAAGGCCAAGGCCGAGGATAAGCCTGTGCTTGTCAGCATCGGTTATTCGGCGTGTCACTGGTGTCATGTGATGGAACACGAATCGTTCGAAGACGAAGCGACGGCGGCGATAATGAACGAACATTTCGTTAACATCAAGGTCGATATGGAAGAACGCCCGGATGTCGATCAGATCTATATGACGTTCGTGCAGCTCACGACCGGACGCGGCGGCTGGCCGATGAATGTTTTCGTCACGCCGGACAAGCAACCATTTTTTGGCGGCACATATTTTCCGCCCGAAACGCGTTACAACATGCCGGGTTTTAAAAGTATTTTGATGAGCATTGCCGAAGCTTACAGAGAAAAACGCGATGAGCTGGAAAATTCGGCGGCGGATATTGTCAGCGAGATACGCCGCGTCGGCATGGCAAACTTTGATCCCGGCGAAGTTTCCGCCGAGCTTTTGGATACGTCTTTTCAAAGTTTTGTCCGGTCGTTCGATGTGGTGAACGGCGGGTTTGGCGGAGCTCCGAAATTTCCGCCGGCGATGGCTCTGGAATTTTTATTGCGGTATTACAAACGAACCGGTAACGAGAATGCACTGGATATTGTTGTAAAGACAGCAAAGAAAATGGCGAACGGCGGCATTAACGACCAGCTCGGCGGCGGTTTTCACAGATACACTGTCGATGCTATTTGGCTGGTGCCGCATTTCGAAAAAATGCTGTATGACAATGCTCAGCTAATTCGGATCTATTTACATTTGTATCAAATAGACGGCTCGGAATTTTTTAAACAGATCGCGGTCGAAACATTGGAGTATGTAAAGCGGGAAATGCTGGATGCATCCGGCGGATTCTATTCATCGCAGGACGCCGACAGCGAAGGCGAAGAAGGCAAGTTCTTTATTTGGACGCCGGAAGAGATCGAAGCTGTTCTGGGAAAAAAAGACGCCGCTGAATTTTGTAAATTTTATGATGTTACAGCGGAAGGAAATTTCGAAGACCGGAACATCTTGAATATTAAAAAAGAAGATCCGGACATTCGAAAGCGTCTTGAGCCGCTGCGCGAAAAATTATTTGTCGAGCGTGAAAAGCGCATAAAACCTTTTCGCGATGAAAAGATATTGACGGCTTGGAACGGTTTGATGCTGGCGGCATTTGCCGAAGCGGCAAGAGTTTTTCGGAACGACGAATATCTATTGATCGCAAAACGAAATGCGGAATTTTTGATCGAAGACCTGATGACGGAAAGCGGCCGTCTTTTGCGGACATGGAAAGACGGAAAGGCAAAACTGAACGGTTATCTCGAAGATCATGCCAATCTCGCCGATGGGTTGATCGAACTTTATCAGGCCTGCGGCGATGAGAAATATCTGCAAAAGGCAAAAGAGCTTGCGGAACTGATGATCACAGAATTTTGGGACGGCGATAACGGCGGTTTTTATTTTACGTCGAACGATCACGAGGAACTTCTTATCCGCAATAAAGAGTTTTACGATAATGCGACGCCGTCCGGAAATTCGGTTGCGGCGGATGTTCTGCAAAAGCTTTCGAAATTTTACGGCGACGAACGCTTTGAAAGATTTGCCGTAACGGTTCAGCGTCTGGCTGCGCAGCAGATAAAACGCCATCCGCAAGGTTTTGGCCGGATGCTTTCAGCGATCGAATTTCATTTGAGCACGGTGAGGGAGATCGTTGTCGTCGGAGAAAAGGGAAATGAACTCGAAGAATTCTTGTCGAGAACATATCTGCCGAATTCTATAATTATGAGCTCTGCAGATCCAAGTTCGTCGGAGCTTTCGGCATTCGAAGGCCGCGAAACCGTCGGCGGAAAACCGGCGGCATACGTCTGCGAAAATTTCGTCTGCGGCTTACCGGTAACGAGCGAGGAAGATCTTAAAAAAGCGATCGGCGAATAAATACTATTCTTCCTCTTTCCCATCTTGTTCTGTGGTCGATTCTTACATAGAGGAAAGATCACCACAGAAGGAGATGAATAAGAAGAAGGAAATCACAAAATAAAAAAAAACGCATCGCCAAAAGGCTTTGCGTTTTTTAATTTTAAACTAAAAGTAAAATTAATTACTTTTTGTTATCAACTGCGTTAGCAATTTTTTCAGTTGCTTTGTCAGCTGTGTTAGCTACTTTGTCAGTTGCTTTTTCAGCGGCGTTAGCGATCTTGTCGGTTGCTTTTTCAGCTGTGTTAGCAACTTTCTCAGTTGCGTTCATGTTCGAATTCATGTTCGAATTCGTGTTCATTTCGTGATTAGCATTCGAGTTCATGTTCGAGTTTGCGTTCACGTTCGTGTTTGTTTTGTTCGCAGCGTTGTTAGCCGGAGCTGCTTCGCCGCAAGCCATTCCAAGAGCACCCAATGCAACTAGTGCTGATAGTGCGATAACTTTTTTCATTTAAATTGATTCTCCTGTCTTCTTCAAAGATTAACGTTTAACGTATTTTTACTTTTTGACTGTTTTTGACGCAGTCTTGCTCCAAACATAATATGTTTAGAACATTGGACAATATAAAGTTCTAGGTTGCGTTAGTCAACCCAAAAATCAGTAAAAAAATGGTTATTTAAAGAAATTTTTATCTTTTCAACCACTTTTCCGCAGTATTTACTCTAAACCTTAATATTTTCCAATGAAATAATAAATCTTGACGAAACCAATAACAAACCTGTATCTTCGATATTGGCAGAGTTTTCCGCCCTTCTTTTCCCTCGATCCCTAAAAAAACACAAAAGATGTCATGACAACGCGCGAAATATTCAAGCCCGCAACCAATTTAAAGATACACAATATGCGCAGCCGCATTGTCAGCGGTGTCGCGGGAATAGCCGCGATCGCGGTTACCACGCTGGTCGGGCTGTCGAGTTTGAGCATGGGCGAAAAGGTCGCCTTCTGTTTCGGCATCGCGCTCTCGTATCTTGCCGTTCTTTTCTCCGGAAGATTTGAAAGGGTTGTTCCGGATAATATCGTCGAAGAATTCGTATCGGTCATGCCTGATAAGGTCGATGTCGATGACCGTTTTGCGGCTTTGGATGAAGCCAACAGATTTTTTGGTTCGACGCTTCAGCCGCCGGATATGTTCCGGTTGGTTGCGAGCCGCGTCAGCGAGATCGTCGATCATTCGGCCGCAGTTCTTTTTTTTCGCGACGAATCAGGGCATGACCTGAAGGTCGCACAGGCCGACGGCGAGAACAGCGATCTGTTTCGAAGCCTCGATTCCGAAATTTCCGAAGGCCTTGCGTCTAATGCTTTTTTGAATCAGAGCGTTGAGACCGAACGCCGGTTGGTGTCTGACCGATCCGCGTTCAGCGCCGATCATCTGGCCGGTTTTTCATCCTCGGCGGCGATACCGCTTTTTGAGAATGGAAATGTTTTTGGCGTGCTTCAATTGTTCATGAGCCGTGAAACCAAATTCAATGGTGAGATGACGGAGCTGTTATCGGCGATCGGCGAACGCGTCGCTCCGCTTTTTCTCGGTTCGTTCGCTTTTGAAAAAACCCTTTCTAATGCGCTGACGGATAAATTGACGAGTTTGCCGAATGAACGGGCATTTCATATGGTGTTGGAAAATCAGCTCGCCGAATCGCAGCGGTATATGGATGAACGTCCGCTTTCTATCGCGTCGGTCGATCTGAAAGGCTTTACCGAATTGAACGAAAGATACGGCCACGCAACCGGCGACAGAGTGCTGGCGTTCGTTGCCGAAGAGATCGTCGGACAACTTCGCAAAATGGATTTTCTCGCTCGTGCGGTCAATGACGAATTCCTGCTGATATTCCCGACAGCCAACGAAGAAATGGCCAAAGAGATACTCGAACGAATCGACCGCCGTTTCGCCGAACTGAAATTCGATCTTTCGGCAGATGAGAATCTTGTCATCGAACTTAACCACGGCTATGCCTCGTTCTGGAAAGACGGCGAAACCGGCCAAGAACTGCTCAGAAGCGCACAGCTTCGAAAACAACAAACAAAAGCAATGCTTCCGAACAAGGTTCTGCTGTTCCCAAAAGAATATGTGAACTAAAGTGAAAAAGAGAAAAGGTGAAATAGTGAAAAGTGTCAAAACGAATGGCGCTCAAGCTTTTTCACCTTTTCACTTTTAAACATTTTCACTTTAGTTGTGTTAAATTCGACAAATGGCAAAGATCACATTTCTCGGCGGCGTCGGATCGGTTACTGGGTCAAAATATTTGGTCGAACACGGCGGGCGAAAAATACTCGTCGATTGTGGAATGTTCCAAGGCCTGAGGGAACTTCGCGAAAGGAATTGGGCTGATCTTCAATTCGATCCGGCGGATATCGACGCGATAGTTATAACTCACGCGCACATCGACCACACCGGATTTTTGCCGCGTGTCGTAAAACTCGGCTATAACGGCCCGGTTTTTACATCGCGTGCGACCGGCGATCTGATGAAGATCTTATTGCCGGATTCGGCACGGTTGCAGGAAGAAGACGCCGATTATCGGAACAGACATAATTTAACGAGACATTCGCCGGCTTTGCCGCTTTATGACGAAGACGACGCGAAAAAAGCATTGTCTTTACTTCAAACGGTTTCCAACGGCGGCGAACCGATCGAGATCTGTCCCGGTTTCAAAGCAAGCTTTATGGTCGCCGGCCACATTATCGGCGCAAGCTTGGTATTGATCGAGATCGAAGGAGCAAAGGCCGACGGCGATACACTGCGTTTTCTTTTCTCCGGCGATCTTGGGCATTATGATCAGCCGATCGTAAAAGATCCGGCACCGCCGCCGGCTTGCGATTATTTGATGGTCGAATCGACTTACGGAAATCGTCTGCACGGCGACGATCCTTCGGAAGATCAAATGGCTCGGATCATAAACGAAGCCAAAGCACGAAATGCTCCGATCTTGATCCCGGCTTTTGCCGTCGGCCGTACGCAGGAAGTTCTGTATCTGATACGCGAGCTTGAAGAAGCGAAACGCATACCGATCCTGCCGGTGATAGTCGATTCGCCGATGGCCGCAAAAGCGACCGAAGTTTACCGCCGCTGGAATGACGAGCATGACGAAGAATATGCCGCTATCAAATCTCGTCACGGCTATCCGCTCAAAACCGGTTCGATGATAACGACATCTTCGCGCGACGAATCAAAAAAGGTCAACAATATGAAAGGCGTTCGGATAATCATCTCGGCTTCGGGGATGATGTCCGGCGGACGTGTAATGCATCACGCTATGCGCATTTTGCCGGATGAGAATGCGACCTTAATATTTGTCGGTTATCAAGCCGCGGGAACGATCGGCAGACGAATACAGGACGGCGAAAAAGAAGTACGCATAATGAAGAACTGGATACCGGTCCGTTGTCATTTGGAACGCGTCGAAGGTTTTTCGGCACACGCAGATTGGCAGGCCGTTCTAAAATGGCTGGAAGGATTGCCGGCCGCTCCGCAAAAAGTTTTCACAACACACGGCGAGCCGGATGCCGCCGAAGCAATGGCTCAGCACATCCGCGAAAGATTTGGCTGGGAAGTCGTCGTGCCGCAGTACGAGCAAACCGTGGAATTGTAAACAATGGAATACCGCGAAGCGGCGCCGATGCCGGCGAACCGCCCATTTATCAAAAAATATTGGGCGGTAAAGGATGTTTCATCCGTCGGCGAAACGGCGCCGGAACCTATATTGCCTGACGGCTGCGTCGAGATCGTTTTCGACCTGTCGGACAGATTTCGGCAATATCACGATGACGGCACGTCGGAACTCCAGCCTCGGACGATAGTTGCCGGGCAAATGAGCCGGCGGATCTTTATCGGTCCGACAGGAAAAACAGATCTTTTCGGCGTACGCTTCCATCCGGCCGGTTCATGGCCGCTTTTGCGGGTTTCGCTCGATGAAATAACCGACCGCATCATCGATGCGTCAATGCTGCTCGGTCGCGACGAAGACCGCCTATTCGATATGCTTTCGGAGCAGACGGGATTTGCCGAACGAGCCGCAATATTCGATTCATATTTTTATTCGCGGCTGGCCGAGCGCGGTTCGGCTTTCGATGCGGTGGCACGGGCCTCCGCGATAATTGCCGCTTCGGACAGTTCGATGAGCGTCGATGTCATAGCGCGTCAGATCGGCCTAAGCGAACGCAGCCTGGAAAGAAACTTCCGCCGATTCGTCGGACTCCCGCCAAAACTCTTCATACGCATCACACGCTTTCAGAATTTTATTCGAACGGTGGAGGCACATTCCCGAACTGATCTGCTGGACATTGCCGTAGGCTCCGGATATTACGACCAATCGCATATGATCCGCGATTTCCGAGCCTTCACAGGTGCAACGCCCAGCGAATTTTTTGGCATTGAAAAAGTATTATCGGACCGTTTTGTTAACGGCGAATGATTCTGTCGGATTTTTACAATACATGTTCCCGAGCTACGCGATATTCTGAGGCCGACATCAAATATTAAGGAGAAATTTTGTATGAAGTTTGTTAAGGGAATTCTTTTGTTGGCGACGGTGTTCGCGTCAGTGGCGGCCGTTTCGGCTCAGAGCGAAACGACGAGAACGCCTAATACCGAAGACCTTTCGTGGTTTGCAGGCTGTTGGGAAGTGAACATTCCGGAGCGGGAAATGACCATTTCTGAAATGTGGACAAAGCCTGCCGGCGGAACTCTGATCGGTGTTGGACGAACTATAGTTAAAGGAAAGACGGTATCGCACGAATATCTGCGAATAGCGGAAGACGCCGACGGAATAAGCTATATCGCCAAACCGTCATCGAATTCCGGTGAAACTTCATTTCGGCTTAAAAGTTCAAAAGAAAAAGAAGTTGTTTTCGAGAACCTAAAGAACGATTTTCCTCAACGAATAATTTATAAAAAAGAAAAAGAGAATTCACTGTTCGCACGGATCGAAGCAACTTTTGAAGGAAAGACCAAAGCGGTCGAATTTCCAATGCTGCGGGTGAACTGCAGCTAGTTCGCGAAAACGTCGAACCAAATGTTGAGACAAAAAAAGCTGTCCGGGAAAGACAGCCTTTTTTTTTAATGTATGTGCGGACTGATCAATCAAAGATCGGATCCGGATGTAGTACTTTGAAATTATCGGTATTTGCCGAAGAATTTGGGAATATCAGATAACGGTCATCATCTGGATCGATCGTCGCGTCAGATTTTTTAATAAGCCAAACCTTGTAAACTCCGCCATTGTTTGGAGTATTATCGTACGGATATAATTGGACGGTCGTCCCAAAGTCCGCCGCCATATTCTGTATTCGATAAGTGCACGTGTTCGGCACCGCAGCCGAAAGGCCGGCGAACCGTCCCGATGAATTGACCGTGACCTGACGGCATTCCGCCGGATCCGTAGAAAGCAGCACCGAGCCGTTTGGGCTGGTTACCTGAAAGTAATAATCACCTGCGGGTAAACCCGGAGAATTTGCATTATTCGGGCCGCCGTTCAGATAAACATCTACTTTGTTCTCATATTGATTTTGATTGACAGGCTGTCCGGCAACATCTGTTGTCCAGATCGCTCCGCTAAGCTGAACCGCCGCGGCGACCGTCATAACGCCGATAGCGATGATAAATGCAGCACTTAGAAATGGTATCTTTTTCAAATTTTTCATGGGCATAATTAACTCCAAAATTTAACGACAGATCCGAAAGACCGTCGATGCTAAATGTAAAGACCACGTGGGGCCGTGATCCATTGAATTGAAATATAACTTTTCGCTTTCAATATATAACTAATGACGGATATTTTCCAATCTTTTGCAGTGCAAAGGATCATTCATATCTCAAACACTCGATCGGATCTAGTTTCGAGGCTTTTCTTGCCGGCAATACTCCAAAAATGAGTCCGACGGCGACCGAAACGGTCAGTCCGGAGATAACTGCCCAGAGCGGTATCGAAGCCGGAAGCGACGGGATCAAAAGTAAGATCAGATTGCTGATGCCGATGGCCAATAGAACGCCGATTATGCCGCCAAAAAAAGTAAGTGTCATTGCTTCGAGCAAAAATTGAAGGACGATGGCGCCTTTTGTCGCACCGATCGCTTTTCGGATGCCGATCTCTTTTGTTCGTTCGGTAACGGAAACAAGCATAATGTTCATTACGCCGATGCCGCCGACGAGCAGCCCGAGACTTGAGATGGCTATTGCGACCAGCCCGACCATTGCCGTGACCGAATCGAATTGCTTTACAAAATCTCCTGCAGATTTAATGTCGAAATCATTAGGGTCGCCATATTTAACGCCTCGCCGCTGCCGCAGAATTCCTTCGGCGTCTTCGAGAGCTTCTTCGACACGGTCCTTCTTTGCTTTAATGATCTGCAGCAGATATTCCCGCTGCGGAGCAACCTTTCGAGCTGTTCGATACGGCAGCAGAACTTTGCTGTCTTCTTCGTTCTCGCCGAAAAGAGCGGCTTTGCGTTTTGCGATAACGCCGATTATTTCCCAGATGGCACCGTTCATTCGAACGTGTTTGCCGACGTTGCCCAACGGTTCGTCGGGGAACAATGCTTCGGCGCAGTTTACGCCGATGACGATGACGTTGCGTCTATTTTGATTGTCGGCTTCGCTGATAAATCTGCCTTCGAGCAGCGTCAGATTTGAAATGTCGGCATAATTCGGCGAAACGCCGTCGGTTTGCGCCCGCCGATAATTTTTGCCTTCGTAAACGATATTGTCGTCAAAGCTTTCAGCACCGAAATTTCCGATTCCCGGAGCGACAAGAGCGATATCTTCGATCGCCGGAGATTGAGCCATTATCGCATCCGCGTCTTCGACCGTAAGCGGTTTACGGTTGCGTTCGTCGCGGCTGCCGCCGTCGAAACCGGTCGTCAAATGAAAAGCGTAAATATTATTCGTGCCGTAATCTTCAACGATGGCGACAATGCTCTGCCGCATTCCCGTAAGTATCGATGCAACTACGATCGCCGTGGTAACACCGACGACGATACCCAAAACAGTAAGCACGCTTCGAAATTTATTCGAACGGATGCTGTCGAGAGCCATCTTTAATACTTCGGTCGGCAATGATGTCGTTAAAGCCATAAATTCCTAGTTCTGTGTCAATGCAATGATCGGATCAAGCCTTGCCGCTTTCCATGCCGGATAAAGCCCGGCGATTATTCCGATCAAGCTCGACACGCCGACGGATAAAATTATATAAGCCGGCGTGATCGTCATTACTATCCCGGCCAAAAAGGTGATCAGCGTAGTAACAGTTGCGGCAAGCAGTAATCCTAAAAGTCCGCCAACACAACATAGTAGAGCCGATTCTATAAGGAACTGAACAAGTATCTGTTTTCTGGTCGCGCCCAAGGCTTTTCGCAAACCGACCTCGAACGTTCGTTCGGTCACAGAAACCAGCATGATGTTCATAACGACAATGCCGCCTACGATAAGCGTGATAAGCGTTATCGGAATAACAACGCCGGCAATAGCACTTGTAAATTGATCGATCTGGTTCCCGAGATCCTTTGTATTTACAAGGCCGAACGTGTCTTCATCGCTGCCGATCAGTTTGCGCCGGTTTCGCAAAAGCTGTCTGGCTTCTTCGATCGCCGCTTCGAAATTATCCGGAGTCGTGGATTTGCCGTGAAGCTGTATGCCGTTCTCACGGCTGTAAATGACCTGCTGCGTGCTGATCGGCATGTAAATATTTCGGTCAAGCGAATCGCCGAACATCGAACCGCGTTTTTCTTCCAACCCGATTATTTCGAAAGGAACTCCCTCAATGCGGATCTTTTTGCCTATCGGATCTGTGTATGGAAAAAATTTGTCCTTTACGTCATAACCGATAACGCAGACGCGGCCGGAACGTGCGACATCGGTGTCGGAAATGAACCTGCCGGCTTCGATCTCTTTTTCCTCGATCTCGATCATATTGGCGGTTACGCCGAGAATGCGGGCCGAAGGCATTTCGATCCCGTTCTCATTCAGATCGGAATTACTGTTCTGCTGAGCTCCGATCTCAGAACAATTTTTGCAATTGGCTTTAAGGTATTCGTATTCTTCGAAGGTAACCTTTTTGTTATTTCGGTTGCGTCGTTCGAATTCTTCATCGGTCATTCGTCCCGAAAATGCCATTCGGGCGATCATAAAATGGTTTGTGCCGAGAACTTTCGATACGGTCTCCGTCACATAAGAATTAAGTCCGCTGATGGATGCTCCGACCACGACCACCGACGCAACGCCGATGATTATGCCGATAAGCGTCAGGAATGCACGAAGTTTGTGTTCGAGGATCGATCCGAAAGCGATACCGAACGCGTCGTAGTAAAAGGAATAAAGCTGCCTCATATTCAGTTAAAACTTTCCCGAGGCGGAAAGAATATCTCACTCTTTCAAACTGTTTGTGTAGAAGACCGAAAATGGTAACGCTTTGGCAAAATCAAAAGTTCAATATTTCGAAGCGAATAAAATTCTGAGCCATTCGTGAAAAAAATATTCGCAATTCGCGAATAGCGAATGTACAATATACGTTATGAAGAAAAAGCTGCAAATTAGTCTAAAACCTCAAGACGTAATGATACTTTTAAAGTTCGTAAATTACGGATACATGAAAAGACCGCCATATTCGGAGATAGCAGAGAGTTTGAGTATGAGCCAATCCGAGGTGAATGCGTCTGTCCGAAGACTGCAGGCAGCGGGACTTATACACGGTAAAGAACTTAATGAAAGGCCGATCTCAGAAGCGGTTGCAGAATTTTTGATACATGGTGTCAAATATATGTTTCCGCCGGTTATGGGATCGATCTCGCGAGGAAAGCCGACATCCTATGCGGCCGAACCGCTCAGCGGATTGATAAATCCTGGCGATGATCCTATTCCCGTTTGGCCCGATGCAAGCGGGGAAAAAAAAGGGATCGCGCTATATCCGCTATATAATACTGTTCCTCAGGCCGCCGAACGTGACCCCAAATTGTATGAAGCCTTGGCACTGGTTGATGCGATCAGGTCAGGGCGGGCAAGGGAAAGAAAGCTTGCCGAACAAGAGCTGCTGAAACGACTCAATAATAAATAAATATGGCCGGTAAGAATTTGGAAATACTAAAGATCGCGGCAGTTAAATTAAGGCCTGTTCTTGAGGAATTGGTCTTTATCGGCGGCAGCATCATCGAGCTGTTCATTACTGATAAGGCGGCTATGGATATCCGCGAAACTAAGGATGTTGATGTTATCGTCGAAACTCTTACATATTCTGGATACATAAACTTTACGGATAGGTTAAAGAAGATCGGCTTTTCAGAAGATACAAGAGAAGATGCTCCGATATGTAGGTGGGTAAATGATGGAACTACGTTGGATGTCATGCCTATTGGTGGGCAAATACTAGGTTTTACAAACAAATGGTACAAAAGCGCGTTCACGAATTTCGACATAGTAAAGATCGACCCCGAGATAAAAATAAAGGTGGTACGGCCGGAGTATTTTATTGCTACCAAGATCGAGGCATTCAAAGGTAGAGGTGAAAATGATTATTATGCAAGTCACGACCTTGAAGATATTTTGGCTGTTATAGACGGACGCCAGGAGTTTTTGGATGAACTGTGTCTAGCAAATGCCGATATTAGAAATGAGATATCATCCTTTATTAATGAATGTCTAAATAATGAAAGTTTCCTTAATGCATTGCCTGGTCACCTGCCTTTAGGCAACAACGGCCAAGGACGATTTGCCTTTTTGCTTGATCGATTGAGCAAGTTGAGTCAGGTATGAACTTTGTCAAAGCTTATGATGGGAACTGTCTTGTGGCAGAGGCTTCGTGATATACTTTTTTTTTATTCCAAATCCACTCAGGAGATAATCATTTTGGCAGTTTTAGTTGATAAGAACACACGCCTGATCGTGCAGGGAATCACCGGCAAAGAAGGCACATTTCACACACAGCAAATGGTTGAATACGGCACGAATGTCGTCGGCGGTGTAACGCCCGGAAAAGGCGGAACTACGCATGAAGGCATTCCCGTTTTCAATACAGTAACCGAAGCCGTAAAGGAAACCGGAGCGAATGCCTCGGTCATTTATGTGCCGCCGCCGTTTGCCGCGGATGCGATCATGGAAGCCGCCGCTGCCGGTTTGCCGCTGGTCGTCTGCATTACAGAAGGCATTCCGGTCGCGGATATGGTAAAGGTCAACGAATATCTACGCGATAAGGACACGGTTTTGATCGGGCCGAATTGTCCGGGTGTTATTTCACCGGGCAAATGCAAGATCGGCATTATGCCGGGACATATCCATAAAGAAGGCCGCATCGGCGTCGTTTCGCGCTCAGGAACACTGACATATGAAGCCGTCGGCCAGTTGACCGCTCTCGGTTTGGGGCAATCTTCGGCTATCGGCATCGGCGGCGATCCGATAATCGGCACTACGCATACAGACGCTTTGAGAATGTTTCAGGCGGACGACGAAACCGACGCCATCATTATGATCGGCGAAATAGGCGGAACGGCAGAAGAAGAAGCTGCCGCCTATGCAAAAGAAAATGTTACCAAGCCGATAGTCGCATTCATCGCCGGACAGACCGCTCCTCCAGGACGCCGTATGGGACACGCCGGAGCCATCATCTCGGGCGGAAAGGGAACCGCCGCCGACAAAATGAAAGCTCTGCAGGAAGCCGGCATCAAGGTCGTCGAATCACCCGCCGACATCGGAGCCGCGATCGTCGAGGTTTTGGGTTCAGGCGCCGCGGCTTAGTTTTTGTCAATCAAGATTTCATGTGATCGTGCAACTATTGTACTCTTTCTGTTTACGCTCTTTTAGGAAACAAATATTTGAGGAGTTAATATGAACGATCGGATCGTCGTAGATTCAAATATCCATTTCGGCAAACCAGCCGTTAAAGGCACTAGGATCACCGTTCAAATGTGCTGGAATTGATAAACGATGGACTTTCGTTCGACGTAATAATTACGGATTGATTACGCGATCTCTTTTATTGCTGCGGAAGACGTAAAAATTGCCGCATGAGATTGTCGCTTGACCAAGATGTCTATGGGGCAACGGCGCGTTTTCTTAGCGATTTGGGACATTATATTTTGCGTGTTTGGAAATAGGTATGCGACGGAGCACGATGAAGGGAATTTAAATAAAGCATTTGAATTGGGGAGAGTAATTGAGATCTGCTTTTATAACTATTGAAGCAGGACGGCATCGATTCAGACGAATTTAGAATAAAATAATCGGGAAAATTAATTAATAATGAGCACATTAACATTTGGAATTATCAAGCCGGACGCTGTGCGTGCGGGTAATTATGGGGCGATCATACAAAAGATCACGGAAGCGGGTTTTAAGATCCGCGGGATGAAGTTGATCCATCAGACGCGAAAGCAGGCCGAAGGTTTTTATGCGGTTCACGCAGAACGGCCGTTCTTTGGCGAACTGACGGAATTTATGTCGAGCGGGCCGTGTGTTGTGTTGGCTCTTGAAAAAGACAATGCCGTTCCGGCATGGCGCGATCTGATGGGAGCGACCAATCCGGCCGAAGCCGCCGAGGGAACTTTGCGCAAAGAATTCGCGTCGTCGATCGGCGAAAATGCCGTTCACGGTTCCGATTCGGAAGAGAATGCGGCCATCGAGATCTCATATTTTTTCAGCAAACTTGAATTAGTTTAAGCGTCAATGTATAAAAGTTGCAGACTCGCAATGATCTGCGGGTAAGCGGTGGTCGTTTACCCGCAAGATCATTTCAGACAGCAACATACGAAAAAGTTCCATATCGAGGACAAAAATAATGAAAAGATGCCCGACTTGCGATAAAACATTTGAAGATTCGATGAGATTCTGCCAATCGGACGGCACACCGCTGGTCGAAGACGCGCCGATCGATCCCTATAAAACAATGGTCGCAAGTCAGGACGAAATAGCGGCCGCATTACGTGATTCGACGAAAGAACCGGAAAAACCTGAACCGGAACATGAAGAAGTCCTCGAGATCCCAAAGGAAGAAGAAGATCCGCGAAAAACCATGATCGCTTCGAAAGAAGAGATCAGCGAAATTTTGTCGGAAGAGCCGGGAATGGAAATACCGGCAATTAATGAACCGGTGCCGCCGTCGCCTGAACCGCCGCCTTTTATTGCGCCGCCTGTTCAGGAAACGCCAAAGCCGCCGGTGGAATCCAAACCGTTTCAGCCGGAACCGACTCCGCCGAAAACACCGACTCCGCCGCCGTCTCCGTTCGATTCGGAACCGCTGCCGGATTTTTCGAAAACGAGTCCGCCGATACCTTCGCCTTTCGGCGAACCAAAACCACCGCAATTCATTGATCCAAAGCCAAAAGAATCAAAGCCTTTGGAACCAGCGGCACCTATCGCCGGAGCAGTTGGCGGTTCGGTAAATCCGTTCGATGCTCCCAAGCCTTCGGCACAGGCCGATCAACATCCGGCTGAATGGCAGCCGCCGGCAGCTCCCGAAGCCAACTGGCAAGGACAGGGTTTGGGCAAAGATACGCCGTTTCAGCCGCCTCCGGTCAAAGGCCCAAGTTCGGTGCTCGCAATAGTTTCCGTCATTCTAGGCCTTGTAGGCCTTGTAGCGTTATTGCCGACGATCTTATTTTTATTCTGTGGGATTTTGCCGATCGGATTGGGTCTTGCCGCTATAATCACAGGCTTTATGGCACGCAGCCGGGCTAAATCGAAACCGGCGGAATACGGCGGCGGCGGCCTTGCAATGGGCGGCATTATTTTAGGAGTTCTTTCGTTTATTGCTCCTATCGCAATAACGGTACTGCTGATCGTACTTTACGGAGCAGCAATGTTGGCGATGCCCGGAGTTTCTTAGCCGGTGGTATTTTGTTAAATTAATATTATGTCAGTAATAACGGATGTGATCCAATCGGCGGTTTCGGTTGTAAAAGGAATGTCGCGAACGCTTTCAGAGATCCCGCGTGCGAAATGGACAGTTCAGTATCCGGACGTGCCTGTGACCGTCCAACCGCGTTATCGCGGACAGCATCTGCTGCACGTTGACGAAGCCGGAAAGGAAAAATGCGTCGCTTGTTATTTATGCGCCGCGGCGTGTCCTTCGGATTGTATCTACATCGAAGCCGAAACCGATCCGAGGCCTTACGAAGAGCGCATCGGCCGTGACGAAAGATTTGCAAAGGTTTACAACATCGATTACGGCCGCTGTATCTTTTGCGGTTTTTGTGTTGAAGCATGTCCGAAAGATGCGATCACTCACGGTTATAATTTTGAGATATCCGTTTATAACCGTGCCGATCTGCTTAAAACGAAAGAAGATCTTTTGATCACAACCCAGAAACAATCAAAAGGTTATCGTGTCGCATTGTCGTCCGAAGATGTTGATTCCGAATTCAAGGAAGTTTAGCCGGTGTGGCGACCTTTGACGATCTTTATGATTCATCAGATCTTCCGCCTACGGCTCGCGGCCGAAGCTATGAATTGCGTGCGAGAGGGCTTCGGGAATTCGCGGGAATGCGGAACGATGAACAACCCCTCGATCCGTTTGAACTCGCGAAATTCGCAAAGCTTTTCGTTGCTCCCTTTGACCTGATAGAGCCTTTGTTGTCGGACGAAGCAAAGCTTGAACTGTTGGGCGAAGGCAAGGACAGTTGGTCCGGCGGAGCCGCATCGCATAAACTGCCCGATGGAAAACGATTGATAATCTTAAATCCGACGCATAGCAAAAATCGCCATAAAGCAACGCTGATGGAAGAGATCAGCCACGTATTTTTGGGACATAAACCGAGCCGGTTGGCGATACAGCGGCGTGATAAACAGGGAAATATCCTGGCTCGAGATTACAACGCCGATATTGAAGAAGAAGCATATGGAACCGGCGCAGCGGCGCTTATCCCTTACACAAGCCTAAAAAGGTTCGTTGGACAAGGCAAAACCGCGGCCGAGATCGCTAGGCATTTTCAAGTAAGCAAGGCTCTCGTCGAATACAGAATTAAAGTTTCGAGGCTTTGGGAATCCTACAAAACAAATATCTTCCGTTCCGAATAGGAAATGACAGACCCAAATCAAACGAGTTCAACACCGCCGCGAAAGCTGACCAAAGAGGAAGAATTGCGGCTGCTTTTCGATATCACAAAAACGATCAGCCGATCGCTGGATACCGACGAAGTGCTGAATCTCGTGATGGATACGCTTGGTTCGCTGCTGCCGTATGACGCGGCCGGAATTTATCTGATCGAACATATTGGCGACGGAAGTCCATATATTTTCAGGTCAAAAGCGATCCGCGGATATGAGATAAGTTTTGAATTGATCGAACCTCGGCTAAGGCTCGGCGAAGGATTTCTCGGACGCGTAGCAGAAAGCGGCCAGCCGATCATATCGCCGGATGTTTCAATGGACGCGCGTTATTTTCCGGCGCGTAAACGGACGCGTTCCGAGATGGTCGCGCCGATAATCTCGAACGACAGAGTGATCGGAGCATTCGACCTGGAAAGCGACCAGCTTGATGCTTACAACGAGAAAGATCTGGCGATACTCCAGCTTTTGACGTCGCAAGTGGCGATAATCATTGAAAAAGCCCGGCTTCATGAATCGCTTGTCGAGAAAAAACGGATGCAGGCACAGCTTGAGATCGCCCGGCAGGTTCAGCTCCAGCTTTTGCCGGGCCGCGATCCGTCGCTGAGCGGTTTCGATATCAGTGCGTATGTTTTTCCGGCCGAAGAGGTTTCCGGCGATTATTACGATTGGGTTCAGAGTTTTCCGGATCAGATCGGCATCGTGGTGGCGGATGCCGTCGGCAAAGGAATGCCGGCGGCTTTGCTTATGGCATTTTTACGTGCGTCGCTGCGTTCGGGCATTCAGGTCGGCTATGCTTCGCACACAGCGTTGTCAAAGGTCAATAATCTGCTTTGGGATTCGATCGAGGACCATCAATTCATCACGGCCATCTACGGCAATCTCGATGCGACGAACCGGACCTTCGTCTATTCGAACGCCGGTCACAATCCGCCGCTTTTAGTTAACCGAGACGGCACATACAGATATGTGAAATTCGGCGAAAAACCTCTAGGAATGTTTCGCGATACACGTTTTCATCAGCATTTTATTTTGTTCGAGCCGGGACAAGTGATGGTCATTTATACCGACGGATTCATTGAGGCCGAGAACGCGGCCGGAACCGAATACGGCTACGAACGCTTTGCCCAAAGCGTGATCCGTTGGATGGATCAGCCGGCAAAGAAAATGGTCGATCATATCCGCAAAGACGTTGCCGATTTTACCGAGCGGAAATTCCTAGATGACGACGGAACTATCTTTGTGATAAAAGCCGAAGAGCTTTAAAGCCGAAAGAACGCCGGTTTCGATATTTGCACATCGTTCCGGCGTTCCTTCAGTTGTTTTGGAAATTGTGAAGATCTAATGACCGACGGTCGAGCTGTGATGATTGTCGCCGCCCGGAACTACAGGCGTTGTATAATCGCCGTATTTTATTTTTACGTTCTTTGTGGAAAAAGCGTAAATATCAAATCCGTAAGAATCAAAAAAGTCTGTAAGCTGTTCGGCACGATCCAAATACAGAGTCTCCGCAAAGCCGAGTTCGCCTCTGATCTCAAGAAGCCGCTCGATCACTTCGAGCGGTGCGAAACATCTAGTAGGATCATTAAAAGTTGCCATAAAGATCGTCGGATATCTATCTTTCCGACGTTAGTTAGATTACGAATCTTCCCCACGGGTTGTTTCGGTTTTTTTCGGCAACGATAAAATCAGATCGTTCATCTTATAACCGATAAAACATTGCTATTTAGCCGAAATCGGCATAAACTTAGCACAGAGGAAATATTATGAAGAGAATACTTTATCGGGCGATGGTGTTCGGGATCGTAGCGGTTTCAGGAACATTCGCGATCTACGGACAAAACAGTACACTTGCTGCGGCGGCAGGCGATAAGTATGTTATCTCCGCCGAAGCCGGCAACGTCAATTTTCTTGACGGAACGGTAAATATTAAAAATATCGAAGGACGCAGCGGTGTACTTCTAAAAGGCGATCGTCTAAAGATAGGCGAGGTCGTAACCACAAATCCGCAGTCAAAAGCCGAAATTTTACTTAATCCGGGTTCTTATGTAAGACTTGGCGGAAATTCCGAATTCGCTTTTGCGGACACGGATCTGGACAATCTGCGGCTTGAACTTCGTAAAGGAAGTGCGATCTTTGAGGTTTACGCCGATGAAGATTATCCGGTAACGGTCATTGCGCCGAAGAATTCCTTCGCTTTTATCGATTCTGGCGTTTATCGTGTTGATGTCGATGAGAACGGCGTCGGAACGCTTGAGGTTTGGCAGGGCAAAGCGGCAGTCGGCGATGCGGACGGCGAAACCGTCAAGAAAGGCCGTACGGCGACGATACAGGGTCAAACCGCGTCGATCCAAAAATTTGACCGTGACGACAAAGATGAACTCGAACAATGGAGCAAAGACCGTTCGAAACAGCTTTCGAAGATCACTTCGAATCTGAAGAAAAGTCTGCGCGGGCCGCTTATCAATTCGTTCGGAAGCCGCGGTTTCGGAGCATTCGGATGGAATGTGTATGATTCATTCGGACTTTGGGTTTTTGATGCTCAATTCGGCGGACACTGTTTTCTTCCTTTCGGATACGGATGGCGAACGCCTTACGGATATTATCTGAACCGCGGCCTGTGGTATTACAATATGCCTTGGTATATTTATAATCCGCCGATCCGCAATCAAAATCCGCAAGCTCCGCCGGTAAATAATCCAAATGCGGGAAATAACACTTCGAGAAATCCGAGAGCTCCGATGAACCGAATTCCGGACAAGGTCGATCGTGTTCCGCCATTTGTAAAAGTTGGCGGCAGCGACACCGGCCGTAGCCGTAGGATGGACAACGACTCTTACGATCCGGCACCAATAAGAAGCCGGGCACCGATATTTGTTCCGAGAGCTCCGGCTCCGCCGTCAAACACGACACCGGCAAATACGGGCCGCGGGAAACCATAAATTAAAATGAACCAAAAAAGCGGCGTCTTAAATGACAGCCGCTTTTTTATTTTAAAAAGTGGTGTATCAGAGCTGCGGTGTCGGTTTTTTCGAGAGTCTTCAAATAAGGCTCCAAGATCATTTGGATGGCTGAGATGGAATTGAACATAGTATGCAGAATGATCGCCGGCAAAAGATTGCCGCTGGCGGTCCGCATTAATGTAAGCACCAAACTCAAAAAAGCGATAAGGGCTATCTTGGAAGGATTTTCCCAATACTGTGGAACATGAACCGACGTAAATAATATCGTCACCAAGAGCACGGATATTACCGTTCCGACCTTGCGTTGAAATGCCGAATACAAAAGTCCGCGATAAATTACCTCTTCGACGATCGGCGCCGTAAAAACAGCCATGAGTGCGACGGTATAAAGTGCCGCTCGTGAACTCATTATGATACGCTGCAGATCGTCTTCAACAACCGGGATATATTGTCCGACGACCGCCATTAATAAAAAGAACGCGACGGTTATCGAAATATAATGCCACCATTTGAATCCGCCTGAACGCCAACCCAGAGCCTTTGTGAACGAATCGCGTCCGGCTCGTGTTATTACGAACCACGCTGCGGCGATCGTTATTATATGAGCCGGAATAACAGCGATTATTTGCAGAAAGATGCCGGTCGGATCTTTTGTGAGTAGTGTGACAAGTTCATCGCCTTTTGGCATTCCTTCCGGTCGAGCCGCCAAATACGGAACCAAAAAGAAAGCCGGAACGATAACAATAAGCGCGATGCTGAATAGCCACATGCCGATCGCGGCCGGTATTCCCCACGAAGGATCGTCCGGCGAAAGTTCGTTCTCGGAAGATCTTTTATAAGCCGGTTCGATCACGGCATCGTTTGTAATTGCGTTGTCCACGAAACAGAGTTTACTTAAAATAAGTGCATACTGACAACCAATGAAACTAATCGCAGAGCGGATTTGATATTTGCCGCGACAAGAGATAATCTACAATCCCATGGAGCCGCATGGGGAAAATCCAAAAAATTTAGTTGTCGCGATCATACCAGCAAGGTATGGTTCTACGCGTTTGCCTGCGAAAATGCTCTGCAATATTGCGGGAAAACCGCTTATTGTTCGGACCTTGGAACAGGTAGTGGCGGCGAGTACCGTTTCGCGTGTGATCGCGGCGACGGACGACCGGCGAATATTCGATGCTGTCCAGGCCGCCGGACACGAAGCCGTTATGACCTCGGCCGAACATAATTCCGGCAGCGACCGCGTTGCCGAAGTTGCCGAAACTTTGCCCAAAGGTTCGATGATCGTAAATGTTCAGGGCGACGAACCGCTGATCGATCCGGCGACGATAGACCGAGCCGTGAACGGCATGCTGGATGCGGAACGCGGAATGCGGAATGCGGAATTGTTTCCCGATATTGTTACTGTTTCTGAGCCGATATCCGATCATGACGAAGAGCTTGTTAATTTTAATGTCGTAAAGGTCGTGACGAACGAAGAGGGAAAGGCGTTGTATTTTTCGCGTTCGCCGATACCTTTTCCGCGTGATGCTTCGGATAGACACGGCGGCCCACGCGAGGCTCTGGAAGCCGAACCTGAATTGTTCTCGATATTTCAAAAGCATTGCGGCCTATATGTTTATCGACGGGAATATTTGCTCGAATTTACAAAAATGCCGCAGACGCGGCTCGAAAAGATCGAGATGCTCGAACAGCTTCGGGCTTTGGAAAACGGTGCTTATATAAAGGTCGTCGAAGCCGCCGGCAGATCGATAGCCGTAGATACACAAGAAGATCTGGAACGCGTTCGGGCGCTGATCGAAAATAATTATGGGTGATTGGGCTGGATCGATCTTTTTTATTTTATTGGCCGCCGGGATCATTATCGGCCTAAAAGTTTTATCAAGACCGCAGAAGCGTACTACCGAAGAATTCGAACGCAGAGCGGCCGAAGGCACAGGTGGAATGGGAGCTTTTGTAAATGCTTTGCAGGAGGCGATCGATCCGGCGGCGGCAAAATCGAAGGAAGTTGTAATGCAAATGAAAGACGGCAATTATCAAAAGAAAAAACGCGAAGGAAAGGCCAACGCGGATATGAATGCGGAGAATACGGAGAGCGAGGAAAATGACTAAATATATTTTCGTAACAGGCGGTGTGGTTTCGAGTTTGGGCAAAGGTTTGGCGGCGAGTTCGCTTGGCTGTTTGCTTGAGGCTCGCGGAATGCAGGTTCAGATGATGAAGCTCGATCCGTATATAAATGTCGATCCGGGCACGATGTCGCCTTTTCAGCACGGCGAGGTTTATGTCACTGACGACGGAGCGGAAACCGATCTTGATCTGGGCCATTATGAACGCTTCACCAACGCCGAACTTTCGCAGGCGAACAACTGGACGAGCGGCCGCATATATCTTTCGGTCATCGAAAAAGAACGCCGCGGCGATTATCTAGGCAAAACGATACAGGTCATTCCGCATATCACGGACGAAATAAAAATGGCCGTGCGAACCGTTGCCGATGCGCATAAACCGGACGTTCTGATCGTTGAGATCGGCGGCACGGTCGGCGATATCGAATCGCTGCCGTTTCTTGAGGCGATCCGCCAAATGGGCAACGAAGAAGGCCGCGGAAATGCCGTGTTCGTTCACGTAACGCTAGTTCCTTTTATCGCGGCCGCCGGCGAACTTAAAACAAAACCGACACAGCACAGCGTCCGCGAACTTCGCGAGATCGGTATCGCGCCGGATATTTTGTTGTGCCGTTCTGATAGGCCGGTTTCGATGGATCTTCGGCGAAAGATCGCGCTGTTCTGCAACGTGCGCGAGAACGCGGTCATTTCGGCATTGGATGTTCCGACAATTTACGAGGTTCCGCTCGCATTTCACGAACAGAGTCTTGATGAGCTGATCGTTGAGGAACTTGAGCTGACCGAAACTTTTCCGCACGCCGATCTGAACAAATGGCGCGAACTTGTTTCGACGATCAAAGACCCGGCTGATGGTCCGATCCAGATCGCCATCGTCGGAAAATATGTCGGATTGGAAGATTCCTATAAATCGCTGCGTGAGGCTTTGACCCACGCCGGCGTAGCGAACGATCTTCGCGTAAATGTTAAATGGATCGAATCGACCGAGCTCGGCGACGACAGCTTTGAAGCGACGCTCGACGAATTCGACGCGATACTTGTTCCGGGCGGATTCGGTAAACGCGGAATTTCCGGAATGCTTCGGGCGATAAAATACGCAAGGAAATCCGGCACGCCGTATTTTGGAATATGTTTGGGAATGCAGACGGCTTGCATCGAATTTGCGAGAAATGTCGTCGGGCTGCGTGAAGCGGATTCGACCGAATTCAACGAAGAAACGCCGTTCCCGATCATCTTTAAATTACGCGACCTTGTCGATGTCGAAGAATTGGGCGGCACGATGCGGCTCGGAGCTTGGGATTGCAAGCTAACGGAAGGAACGCTGGCTTCGCAGATATATGACGGTGAGGAAACGATCAGCGAACGGCATCGGCATAGATATGAATTCAATCCGGAATTTCGCGGCGTACTCGAAAAAGAAGGGCTTGTTTTCAGCGGCGTTTCTCCGGACGGAAAATTTGTCGAAATGGTCGAACTTCCGGCGGACAAACATCCGTATTTTGTCGCCTGCCAATTTCACCCGGAATATAAATCAAAGCCGCTGAAACCGCATCCTCTGTTCGTTTCGTTCGTAAAAGCCGCCTGGGAAAACCGCCTGAAAAGCGAAAACCTGGAACACGACGTGACCAGCGATAAACAGGTCGAAATACCCGACCGTGTCGAGATCAATGAAGAATGATCCGTTTATGAATGTGATATGGATCTTATTTTGTATTTTCATAGGCTTCATCGGGATAAATCTGTTGATCTCTCGCTTGTTAGTACGTATTTTAAAAACAAGATACAGTGATACTTATGAGACGAACTCTAAAAAAGGGTCATTTTGGGGGTCCGGTGAGAGGAAGCTGCTTTCAGAACTTATTTGGAAAACTCCGTCTTGGGTAAGACAGGAATTTGACGCGACTATATTGATTTGGATCTATAGGATGTCGTTCGTATTAATCATTATAAGCTGGCTTTCGATTCTATTTCCCGGATTTGGACTTATAGATTGAGCAAAGTCATACATATCGTGAGTTCATATTTAATGAAACGAATTCAGAAACCAATTGAGATCGCTGTTTGGGTAATATTTGCGGTAATCTGTTATGGAATTCTTCCATTTGTGGGAATGATTCCGCTGGGGAACAAATTTTTTTACCGTGGCGTGTGGGCGCTTCCTTACAACGGTTCGATCTTCGTTCTTTACGACCAGAATGGTGAGCCATTCATGCTCCTAATAGTTATTTCTCTTTCATTATGTTTTTTTACCGTTGCTTCGGCAATTTGGGCATGGGTGGGTGACAATGAGGGTAGGATCGCTTTCTTGGGTTTTGTAACGGTAAATGTTATTTGGTGGATGTCACTTGTTATATTTTCCATTGCTGTTGCCGAAACGAAAGGCGAATTGGTAATTCAATCGATACCTAACTTAATGATTCCTCCGATATGGCTTGGAGCTATATGGTATTTCTTCACCCGCGAAAGTATGGTGGCATATTATAAACGCGAACAAACTGATATAAAAGATAAATGAATTCCTTTGATGCTGGTTCTGTAAAATTCGGCGGCGGTGAGCTGTCGTTCATCCTTGGGCCTTGCGTGGTCGAATCGATCGAGCATGCGCGGTTGATGGCCGGTTCGATAAAGGACATTTGCGACCGCGTTGGCGTCGGGTTCGTTTACAAATCTTCTTTTGACAAAGCGAACCGCAGTTCTATCGACAGCTTTCGCGGCGACGGAATGAAATTCGGCCTGGATATTCTCGCTCGGATAAAAGAAGAATTCGGCGTTCCGGTCATCACGGACATACACGAACCGTGGCAGGCCGAAGAAGCCGCAAAGGTTGCGGATATGCTGCAGATACCGGCCTTCCTTTGCCGCCAGACCGATCTGCTTATCGCCGCCGCAAAAACCGGTGCAGCGGTCAACGTTAAAAAAGGCCAATTTTTATCGCCGTGGGATGCAAAGAACATCGTCGAAAAACTTTCGGCCGCGGGCTGTGAAAAGACCCTGTTGACAGAACGCGGAGCGAGTTTCGGCTACAATAATCTGGTCGTTGATATGCGTTCGTTTCCGGTGATGCGTTCGTTCGGCGTGCCGGTCGTTTTTGATGTAACGCATTCGCTGCAGCTTCCGGGCGGACTTGGCAAGGCAACCGGCGGACAGTCTCAATACATCGAAAACTTTGCAAGAGCAGGAGTTGCTTGCGGTGTCGATGCCGTCTTTATGGAAGTTCACAACGATCCGGCACACGCACCGAGCGACGGGCCAAACCAATTGCCGCTCGATAGGTTGGAAGCTCTTTTAAGCAAACTAAAACAGATCCACGAACTTATTAACGAAAATTGATCTCATCTCAAAAATGAAACGATCTCAATACATTTTATTTTTTGCCATCCTTATTTCTTTGGCTTCGATTAGCTTTACTCAAATAGGCTTTGCTCAAACGGATACGCGTATTTCCGCGACGTGGCAGGTGGAGAAATACGATATTACGGCGACCTTGCCGGCGAATGATGCGGACAGGGATCTGTCTGCGATTGCGATATTGACGTTGAAGAATATTTCCGCGAGCGGTGCGGCAACGGCGACACTTCGTATAAATTCGGCGGCTGAGATACTTTCCGGCAAAGTGAACGGAACGACGGCCGATTTTACCAAAGGCCAGGAAAAGATAGGAACGGGAACGCTACAGCGTGCTGTTTTCCGAATGCCGTCGGTCGCGCCGGGCGGAACCGTGACGATCGAGGTCAATTATAAATTGCCCGTTAAAGACAATTCGGGCATCGCCGCAATATCTTCGAACACTTCTCAATTTTTACCTCTGTCATTTTGGTATCCGACGCCGAATAGCTGGTTCTTTGTTCGCGGTGCGGATTACGGCCCGATGAGATTGAAGATCGTCGATCCGGCCGGACGCACGACGATAGCTTCGGGAACGGAAAGCGGCGGGATCTTTGAACAGAAATTTCACGGACAGCCATTCTTTATTACCGGAAGTTTCGAAAAGATAGATTCCAACGGCGTGAGCGTTTACATTCCGTCAGGCTCAAATGAACTTGCGAAGAAACGAGCCGGTGAAATGGCGGCCTTTGCGAACGAGGCAAAGACATTTATGGCCGGTTATTTCGGGTCTGCTCCGGATCTTCCGATCAAGATCGTCGCCGCTCGCCGCGGAGCGGGCTTTGCAGGCTGCGGAACGATATTGATAGACGACGGAGTTTTTCGACGAACCAAGCTCGATTCGCAAAATGCAATGGTCGTTGCGGAAGCTGTCGCAAAAATGTGGATCGGCTGCAAGATCAACGTGACCGGCGACGGTTATGGAACGATACGCGAAGGATTGACGCGTTATGTTGCAACGCTTTTTATCGAAAACAAATACGGCAAAGAGGTCGCGGATGCGGAACGTGTTCGCCAGCGAACTGCATATGCGGCGGTCGCGCTCAATGACGCTCCGTTGACGGTAATTTCGCCGCTGGACAGTTATTATTACACCGTTGCTTCGAACAAAGGCGCTATGGTTTGGCGGATCGTGGAAAAATGGTTCGGCAAAGATAAATTCACTCAAATGATCAACGCCGCATCTGCCGACGGCATCCTCGAATTGAGCGAGATACGAGCCGCGATGCCCGAACGAAAAGAAACGCTGACAAATCTGATAGATGAAGTGACCGATACTAATTTGATGGTCGGGCTGCCGCAAACCGTCGGCGGAGAAACAAAGGTCGCTCTTCGCAATACAGGCAAATTTGAAACGGCATTCGATGTCGCGGCTCGTCTTGCTAACGGCAAAGTAATGATCGCCAATGTCGTTGTAAAACCGACAAGCTTTAGTGAGGTGATCTTCAAAACCAATGAAAAGATCGTTCGTGTCGAAGCCGATCCGGAAAAATTATATCCGCAGACGAATTATTCGGATGATGTCGCTCCCAAAGAATACAGCGAAAGCGATCCCGTTTTGGCGGTAAAGCGTTTATTCGATAAACAAGATCTCGCCGCAGCCGAAAAGACCGCCAATTCGATCCTGACGGAAACGCCGAATTTAGACGATGTGCGTATCCTGCTTGCCCGTACGCTGCTTGCTGAAAATAAAACTGTCGAAGCCGAAAAACAATTCAAAGCCGCGCTTGACGACCCTTTGCCGACGCCGCGAACGATCGCTTGGGGCAATGTCGGGCTTGCGGACATAGCTTCAAAAGCCGGACGAGCGGCCGAAGCCCGTGAATTCGCAATGGCGGCCATCGCCGCGGACGCCGATTTCGGAGCCAGCCTTGCCGCAAGGAATATTCGCAACAAACTTGCCGATGCACCGGTTCCGAGCGAAGAGATAAAGGCATATTTTGCAAAATTTGATGCGGCCGCACGCTCCAATAGGAAAGCCGATCTCGATGCTCTGGTAATGTCCGGCGAGGTAGTTAAATTTGCGAGCGGCATTTCCGGCCAAACAACAGAATGGAAAACGACGGTTGTCCATACATATTTGATCGATCCGGTAACTATGATCGCCGAGACAGATCTTTCAATAAAACTTTTGAATCGAAACAATGAGACCGGCCCTGCAGTTTATCGGCTTACAAAGACATCGTCCGGTTGGAAATTAAGTTCTGTTGACAGTTTCGAAGTGCGATAAATGACGAACGAAGATCCAAGCCAAGATCAGATCGCCGCAAAAGCCAAACGCATACGTTTGCTTTTGATGGATTGCGACGGCGTTATGACCGACGGCCGCATTTATTTTTCGGCGAACGGCGAAGAGATGAAGGTTTTTGACGTAAAGGACGGCGAAGGTTTGTCGCAATGGAACAAAGCAGGATTCAGATCAGGCGTTATCACCGGCCGTGATGCTGAAGAGATCTTGAAAAAAAGATGCGAAGAACTCGGCATCGAATTTCTTCGCGTGAGATCAAAGGACAAGATCAGAGACCTTGATGATATTTTGGCATCGGCAGATGTGTCTTACGAAGAAACTGCATATATAGGCGATGACGTTGGCGATATAGGTATTATGGACCAAGTCGGTTTTCCGGCAGCCGTCGCCGACGCGGTGGAAAAGGTCAAACAGCACGCCGTTTACATAACCCAAAAAAAAGGCGGTCGCGGAGCCATTCGCGAGGTCGTCGAATTTCTGTTAGCCAGCCAATAATCCGGCTGCGGCGAACTCCGCCAAAGCCGAATCGATCATTCCGGGCAAGGCTTCGTCAAACTTTTCAACCTCGTCG